>JAABUP010003866.1_pt1 | contig 25821 bp, 31 predicted proteins | sample 5559201 | NCBI WGS metagenome assembly JAABUP01 (sample SAMN10711887, study PRJNA513373) | rock metagenome | isolation source: Antarctica rocks | place: Antarctica
AAACATAAGACGTCCAGCCGGAGAAGATGCACCCAGAGAAGATAAACCCAGAGTCATGCTGGGATCCTTCCCCCGTAACCAGCTTGAGCAGACTCCAGAAATCTGCTTGACGTTGTCATTGCACTTTCAGTAGTTTGGATTCTCTCGCTACAAGCTAGCGGACACTCCAACTACCGTCTAGTGGACAATTCAATCACCAGCCAGCAGAAACTTCAAACACCAGCTAGCTGATGCAGGCCATAAGGAAGCGTGAGTCATGACAGCTGCGACTGCTTTGGAGGAAAAGAGTATGTTAGATTGCGTGTCAAGGTTGTTTGACAGTTGGGTAATAGAGTGTACACACGCGCAGCAGGATTGAGTGATCTGAAGCAGGTGCCAGGAAGCTTTGTGGTTATGGATAGAAGACCTCCCGCTGGGTTTCCAAGCGGCAGGCCAAAGCTTGGGACCAGAAGGTGCCCTGTCTACATAGGATATACAGTTTACGCTTTACCTGACATGTCGAGTCCAGGCATGTGTTCCTCAGGGTTACCATGATTTTGCCGAGCCTGGTGATATTTCTGAATCATTGCAAAACTTGTTGCAAAACTTGAGTTGACTCCCATGGAGTGGTGTTCTCAGCTGCCCAACGGCCACTCAACAATTCTGCTGGCAGCAACAGTCATCAGCTAGATCAGCTGATAAGCTTGTGAAAACTTTGTTAATTGCAAAACTACCAGCGTCTGTGTATGGTGGCCTTTGTTAGCAGGCCTGTCGCCCAGACACATTGCCCATAAATGCGCTGTTCTTCCCCAGGTTTTGGGACCCTTGCAGCAATGTTATAGGCCTAGTGATCACAACAGAAGTGTTAAGACCACTTCTGACAGAAGTGTTATAACAGTTATGAAGATCACTCCTGATAAATGCAGACTGCCCTACAAACCATGCACAACACTGCATTCTCACATCCTCTGCAACATTGAAACGTTGATGTAACCAATGCTCCAAGCGGTTCACACCCGTATTGTTACTTGAAGCAATGCAAGATTGTTGACACCAGTCCGTGCATATGATGCTTTGGCTTTAGTGACGCCTTGGCTAGTGGGCGTTGGTGACATGGTACAGGTTTAAACTTAAATTTACGCAATGACCTGTGCCTCACTTATTGTAAAACATAGCATGTGTTCGTATTGCCCATACTACCATATGTTCCTCCACTGGGCACAGCTAGGTTGGGGTCACGAACACGCTGTTCACGTTGAGTGTACCAGCTGCTTGACTGCTGAGATCTCACAACCTTGCACAGTGTAGGTTGTGGTGCTTGTAAACGAGAATCATTCCAGCGTCCATCTACCACCAGACTTGCCTTAGTGCCAAAGAAAGTAATTGTGACTGTGATTGCCCCTAGAGTGTACAAGAAACTAAAACGCAAGCAATTTTGCTAAGGAATACATATGCGGCTTGAACTTAAGTATTCAAGGCAGCGTGCCAGGTACTACTACCATGGTATGCTGCCATCTGTATGGTTTGTTCGGCACATGGCAATCGTCTCTTGGCTCACATTTCGCTGACAGACGTGGCCCAGCGCAGGAAGCAGATGTTGGTACAGTTGAAGCTACCAAGTCAAAATCCAGATGACATAATAGCTTCATTTTGATTTCCTCCGACGTGGTCTTGCATGCAAAGCTCGAGGCCTTTTGTGAGGCCAAAGCATCGGACTTCCCGACGTCAGAGATAACTCGCCCATTCTCACGCTTGTTTAGCTCTGTCTTCACACTTTGGATACGCAAAAGGTACGTATGTCTTGCATTTGCCTGGCTCATGGCGCTCTGCAGCCTTAGCGGGAAGCTTCGTCGACCTTTCTGTGTTGATCTGCAGGACTGGCTGCTCGTCTTTTGGTCGACATGATGAAGTCCTTCGCTGTCGGCATTATTGCTTCTCTTTGCTTGTTGGCATCAGCGCGTGCGCAAGGCGCGTCCACCACTTACAACATCACGCTGACCGGTGAGCTTGTGAAGTATTGCTGTTTTACACGCACGGGTGTGTGCTGTACGTATCGCCTAGAGTGATGCAAGAGTGTAATGTCCTCAACAAGGCCACTTTTAGCTCCGTCCTGTTGTGTCAGAGCCACTTTATTCCGTGCATAAGGGTCGTTACCTTGTTCCGTGCACATGTGTTGCAGACGCACGCTTTGTGTTTGCGGTTCCCTCACACGCACGTACGATTTGCCCTCTGCTCACTGTTACTTTTCGTTGTTGCAGGTGCTCAAAACTCCCCTCCCATCAGTGACCCCACCGTAGGACAGGCTTTTCTGGCCATCAGCTTCAACACCGACAGCAACAACATCACATACCAGTTGGTCGCTGACAACATCACCGAGGTCATGGCTGCTCACATCCACATCTCATCAACAGTCGGAGCCAACGGATCAGTGTCCATCCCCTTGTACCAGGCACCATTTGTTGGTCTGCCAGGAAGCACTAGCACCGGCCTCCTTGCTGCCTCTGCTCTGATGCCTGCAGTCTTCGTTGGACCATACCTGGAGATCCTGCCAGACTACACAAACGTCAATGTCAGTGCTGTGTTGACACAGTATGTCCAGACAGGACTTGCCTATGCTCAGGTACGCCGCAGGACTTTCCTGAGCTGCATGCTATGCCCTGCGTAAGCTCAATATGCATGTGCCGTGCACGCTGCAAATTTCCCTGTAAATACATCTTTCCAACCCAGCTATGTTTACTTGCTGCTGTTGCCATTTTGCGTTGCTCCACCCACTTCATGTGTCTGCTGTTTTGGATGTCAAAGGGTTGGCAAAGAAGTTGCACATGTTGCGATAACCTTGATGCATGTTGCAAATCCACACCATGTTGCGATAACCTTTATGCATGTCGCAGATCCACACCATGTTGCGATAATCTTGATGCATGTTGCAGATTCACACCATGTTGCAGTAAGCTTGATGCATGTTGCAGATGCACACCATATTGCAATAACCTTTATGCATGTTGCAGATCCACACCATGCCATACCCAGATGGTGCCATCAAGGGCACTTTCAACAGCTCCAGCATCATCTCAGAACCAGTCCCAGCTGTATACGGAGCGGCCCTGATTGACCCCTTCACTGGTGAGTTGCAAATGTCACCATCATCATAATGCTGCTTTGGTCTGTTTGCATTCGCTTGCTGGAGTAGTTTGTTGTCACAAATGGTCTTGACAGATCCTAAACGGGTCATGGTTCATCGTGCGTGAGTAGCCCTGTTTGTTCCTTGGCCTTATAAGTGTGGAAACAGGGACGCATGCGGGCATTGAGTTCGGCTACCATGCTTTGGCTGGAAGCAACTTTTTGCGATCACAGAGTGTGATGTTGAGGTGCCATGCTGAGTGTGTGAGAGAGAGAGAGAGTTGCGCTATGTCATGTTTTCTGATGTTGTGCCATGGTATGTGCAGGAGAAGAAGAGGCAGAGCTCCCTTTTGCACTCACAAATGACCCTACTGTCCTCAATGTCACTGAAACCGAGGGGGTACCTGAGTTTCTGGGTTAAAATTTCAAATCCTGAGACCACCATTTAGCTATGTATTCAAGTCATTGTGTGCCTGTTTATTATTTTATACTATTTGGTTGTTTCCAAGCTTATATTATTTGGTTTTCAAACTTTGAGGGATTGAGGTTGCTATGAATGCGCTTGCAGTATACTGCCCAGCAACTATTGCGCTCGAGATTTAATGCCTTGCATATACTGCATACTTACAACAGGGTCACCCAGGCTGGTTTTTAGTATGTAGTATGTAGGCTGGCTGGAGTGTCTAAGCTTGATGCAGTATGCAGTATCTTACTTTTTTTTGGCTCATATTATTGACATGTTGAATTTAATTTAAGCATGACTTTGCAGCCGTGTGCTGATCATCGTGACTGCCTGCAGCTTTGTAAGTTTTAAACCAACATGCAAACTTGCAGGTAGTGCGTGGTGTGCTATTGGATGGCTGTGCAATGTTCTTCAAACTTCACAGACATGCTGTAACAACGTGTGTTAAGTTCACCATGTTGAATCACATCTACAGACATTCCCACAAATTACATGCACACCTTGCCTCGCAACCTGAAAATCAAATACATTCTGGACAGTTGGGTGCCTTGTTCACCTGCTCCGTATGCAAGGGACACATTCGTATTGCACAGTCACTTAGCAATTTGAGTATACTGATGCGTCTGTGAAGAAGGGTCGCTATGGTTGGCACAGTGGCTGGTTAAAATGCAAGGCTTGTTAAACAAACTTTGCTGCACAGCTGTGGGATTGCATCAGCTGCTGCTTGCGTTCAGTCTGTTGCGATAGCCATGAGTCAGCGTCCGACTTTGATGAGCGTGCAGCTGTACAGCAAGCGTCACATCCTACAGGAGCTGTTGAAACAACAGTTACTGAAGCATTATACTCCCAGCAAAATTTATCAGCATTGCTGATGCTAACATTAGGGTCCTGAAGTCTGTCTGCAAAGACTTTTGGGTCACTGGTCTTACATTGTGGCCAGAGTTGCCATGCGCTATCGAGCTATCTGCCAAACTCTCAAACACTGTCAACACGCATGTTTGCTGAGTGGTCGCCAGGAGTGGACCCACAAAATCAACTCCATTTCATATCATGCGTTCCTTGTGACCCAACACTTGCACAGCAGACCACAGCTATTCTTTGCATTGTCCAAGCATGCATGATGTACCACATGCAGGCTGCAGACAGGATTCATTCATTCCTTCTGGAGGTGTCAGGTGTTTCCAATCTGATGTGGCTGCCAGTGCAAGGGACGTGAACCTCAGACTGCAATTCTGACTGCTTATAGGGACTTAATGCGGTCCCGATATCTGTCAATGTTGCTGAGGGTCAGAGTGGTGCACTGTTCCCAGCTCAAGTCATTCTTGGTGAAGGGGCACTTGCCCTGCTCTGCCAGCACCGCCTGCATGCAAAATCCATCATGAGCCGAAGCAACGCCCTGAATCACAAGATGTGTTGGGCATACCCAACATGGCTGTAAACGTAGCAGGCTCTGTTAGATCAGTGCATCCTTCATCTGAGATCCAATCTCCCAGACAGCATAATGTGTTGGACATTGACGTGACTGCATGCATGGTCTTGTCACTCAAAATTTTGATGAGTTTCGCCCATTTGACCAGAAAGACATTGCACCTAAGCATTACTCCTCAAATCACATTGTACAAAATGCAGAGCTCCCTTGTCTGATTAGAGTCCACAAGCCCTCATTACTAAGGGGAAGCCACAAGCCCCAGGACAAGACAGGCGCAGCCAGCTGGGGTGCAGCCAGTTGGGATTGGGATAAAATTGCTGCTGTGGGTCAGATTGACTGTTGCTGTTGATCAAGGCTGCAAGCCTTTTCCATTTTGCCTGACCACAAAAATACAAACCCTACCATCCAGGGGGAAGGTTTACAGTATTATGAGCTAGGGTGCAAGCCAATTTGTATGCACTTGTGCATACTGCACTGTCCAGGTGGCAAACCCTACACCATAATATGGCAGGGTTGGAGAACATTTTGCTGCTTAAGTTGTGTGAGATTCTACCTTCCAGGTGGCAAGCCCCATGACATGCCCATATGGCGAAATAGCCGGAGTGACTACAGGCTCTAGGGTGATAGGGTCTATCAATTTGGGCAGGGGATTTGTTTCGTCCACAGTAGGGTTTCCCTCATCCCCACATCGCCTCCTGTACCTGTCTGTGCGACTGACTGCTGACCACCTGTACAAACCAAACCGGGAGTTAGGGTCTGTCAAATTTACAACAGGGTTTTCCTTCTTGACATATTTCCTATACACCGTGCAACAGAGCATGTGCCGTGGGCTAGGAAGTTGAGCGCGTCTTGTCATTCAGGCTGTGACTGATTCGCAGTGAATTGTAGTTTCTATGTGCAAGAATTTGCTGATACTCCATGTGCCCTGAGATAGAGGGTTAGGGTTTAGCGTTTACAGCTTAAACCCTAAGGCATAACCCTAAAAGGAAAGAGGATGCCGGGCGCGGTACCCTTCAGTGACCATGCAGCTGCCTCAGCAACTGTAACAAAGTGAGGTGCGGGCGATGCATGACTCACCTGTTGGTCATGTTGGCTGACTCATCATCCTCCTCATCTTCACGGCCAGGCTCAGCCGCTTCTTCATCAGAGCCCTCCCTGCAGAAGGATGTGGTGTGTGAGCGCAGATTTGAGGATACTAAATGTATCACCAGACCTTGTAGGGATGGTCAGCGAAGACTGCTTTCTCCAGAGACAAGACTCGCCCTGCATGTACCTAGCCCAAAAGCACACACAATAACCTTGTCCCTTATCAGTGCAGATCTGAGGGCTGGTAGAGCATGCATCATCACACATGATGGCATCTGTCATGTCTGCAGGTGCTACAGACAGACAGAGAGTATGAGCTGCCATATCACAATCCTTAGTACATTGGGCAGCACTGCTGCTGCATGCTGAGTTGCAGTATGCTTACTCTGACTGCCTGCAAAACTAATGTAGTCTTTCCAATGATATGTGTCCATGAAAAGCTCGCCAGATTCGCATGGCCTGCAAACTATCTAAAGTAATGCACACTATGATAATAGAATGCAGCCAGCCAGTGTATCTTGCTGACATTGCGCAGGGCAACAGCTCAGCAGTACAGCTGTCACAATTGTTCTCATGCCAACAGAATGACTCATCATGCAATTCAGTCAGTCAAACAGGGGTGTTACAATCCTTGGAGGCCAGCTAGTCCATTTGACTGCAGGGCGTACCTGGCTCTTCTACTTCGTTTGGGGCGGGGGGCACCCCCAGTTGAAGGGCGGGGGGGTCTGGGCCCCCTGTCAGCTGGGGCCAGCCCTGCCGCAGCCGCCTCCCTGTCAGCCTTGCCGTCCCAATACTCACTGCACTCATGCTGTGGGTCCAGCGCCTCAATGGCTTCAGTCAACTGCACAGACACCAGTCTGTTACCAGGATCTATCGCTCGTGGGAACACTTGAAAAAAGAAAAAAATCACAGTTTTCAGCGATCATACAGGGAGATTTTTAAGGCGACAGCCCAGAGCTTTGGGATCAATTGTGATAGTTACAGGATGTCCAGCTGCAGTAGCTAGGAGTGGACTTTGTTGCAGTAAACTGTTTCACAAGTTGTACACACCCTTTCAGATTTAAAACGAGCACATGCTGTTTGCTGACCATAAGGTGCTCATTTAAATCTGAAAGGGTATGGAACAACAAAAAAATCTGAAGAAACTTCACAAAATTGGGGTGCTGATACTCACTACAACTGGGCAATGCAGGGCACAAGAGAGAAGCCTGGGCAGCCCGGTATAATACTTGGCTTCTCATTAAACTGGCCCCGAATGGCGCAATCTTTTCTTTTCTTTCCTTTTCACAAGAGAGAGAGAGAGTGTTTGGCGGTGTACCTCGGGCTGGTTGAGGCCAAAGTACTCAGGGCCGGCGATGGCGGTCTTGGGAGGTGGGGGCAGATTCTCCCCCGCCTTGCGCCGCGCCTCTATCTCTGAATTGATGCGCTTCAACACCTGCAGTGGTACTCATCTATCTAATACATAATCTAATGCACAATCTAGTACATGATCCAATACATGGTCTAATGCATAATCTGATACATGATCAAAAACATAATCTGATATGTCTTCTAGTACAGGAGCTGATGCCACTTCACGGGGTAGGGCCTTAGCCTCGGCAGGAATGTGAATTATGCCGGCAACCATTGGGGTAGGCCATGTACAACAGGCCAATCACGATGAAAGCAAGTGGTACCAAGCTTGTCAGGTCAGACTCACCACCCTACCAGAAGAAGCCATATGACCATACTAAACAAAACACGTTGAATTGACGCTGCCATGGCAAAAGTCATGTAGCATGTGCTGCAACACATCATGACTACACTAAGCAGGCAAGAGTGTGCCTTCTTGAGCAGCAAGGCATTGCATGTGCATCAGGGATGTGCAGCACCTAGCAGCCCTATGTCTGAAATGCATCAGAGAGCAAAGGCTGATTGTCCTCTGTCCAACAGCTGATGCAGAGTTTGGCCCAGAGAACCTGATGCCCCTGTTCTTGAGCATGGGTGTGTACGCTGAGCAGCCCTATGTTTGAAAGGCAGCAGGGAGCATAGTCATGGAAAGACACGACTTGCCCCGCGCGTGCCTAGCTCATCTTGAGCTGGAAAGCGGTTTTATTGTTATTATTATTGTTAACACTATTATTATTAGTAGAAAGCATAGGCTGCCCACCTGAGTCCAGCAGCCAGTGCATGATTTGGCCAAGAGGGGTTCATCAGCCCTGTCCATGGCTACCACCTTGTAGGTGGGGTGGGGCCAGTGGGCGCCCCCCTTGCCAATGATGGTGCACTCATGCAGGCACAGCTGGTCCAACTCCACAGAAGACCTGTACCAGTCACAGGCCCCTGTCAGGGGTGGGGTGGAGGTGGCGGGATTTTGGGGGTGTGGGGGGGGGGGCAGAGGAAGGCGGCAAGGAGGGCAGGGCGCTTCCAAGACGGCGGCCCCCTTGTCAATGATGGTACATTGATGCAGCTTTAAATGAAAAAATTGAACAGAAGTGGTGTAGTAGTCAAACGCGCATGTAAGGACCAGGAACCTTGAGGATTCTCCATGAAGTTGCCTTGTGGAGCAAAGGGGCTTCCAAGTTTAAAAGGCAGACTCTCCATGAAAATGTCTTATGGAGCAAAGGGGCCTTTTGAGGTCAATAGGCAGACCAGATGCCTTTAGACCTTGATCTTCTGGATATGCAGCATGTGCATGAAGCATTCAGGCCACAAAAGCGCTGAAGCTGTACAGCAAGTTCAAACATCTCCACAATGTAGAAATGCGTTTTCACTGTCCCCAGACGTATCTCAACTTGGATTTCAAGTGTAGGAATGGCGTTTCAAAACTAAGACAGACGTTATGGGACTGAAAAGAGCATTCTACACACTATGGGCCAGCCAGATCTACAAAGAGCAGCTTTGCCAGACAGAAGGCAACACGAAGGGCAGGACACATGAAAGACATCTGAAGGGCAAACACGTCTTGTCTGATAGGCAGGACAGGTACACAAAGGGAAGCAATGGCAAACGATGGGTAAGTCAGAGGGCAGAACACATGGCCAACCTGCAAAATATACTTACGGCACAAAAGGCGATGTGAAGGGCAGGGTGAAAGGCAAACCTGAAGGGCAGCTGAGATTTGAAGCCCTCTGGGAAAATGTACCCACTGTTGTACCAACCCTTCTCTGCCCTGCACACAACACAGTGTGTCAGATCAGCTGACTGATCCCATCTGGTTTGGGGAGATCTTGCCAGGCTCAAGTGATGAGGCTATGCAAAGAGCAAGACTTGGAGCACATACCGCAATACATGACACGTGAAGAAGAGCCAGACTGGGAGCACGCAGCGCAATGCATGACACATGAAGAAGAGCAAGACTGGGAGCACACACAGCAATGCATGACACATGAAGAAGAGCGAGAGTGGGAGCACAAACAGCATTGCATGACACATGAAGAAGAGCAAGACTGGGAGCACACACCGCGAAGCATGACACATGAAGAAGAGCAAAACTGGGAGCACACATCGCGATGCATGACACATGAAGAATAGCAAGACCGGAAGCATAAACAGCACTGCATGACACACGAAGAAGAAGCTGAACAAGGGCAAAGCCAATAGAGCCAGCTGGCAGGACCTTGGCATGTTTGAGGTGTATGGGCAAACATTGCGCTGGTGTTAGGGTTCATTGGTTTGTAGGGTTTCAAGTCAAACAGTGGACATCACCTACTCCAGACCGTTCTTCTGCCTTTTTCAAAAATCGAAACAGCAAGAAACGGGGGTATCCCCAGAAGTAAGTTTTGAATGTCATGTTCAGAGCATGACTTTGAGCAAGCATGCAAGCAGTGATGGAAGAAGGGGAGGAAGAAGAATAGTGATAATGAGGAGCACGGAGGCGTTCAAGCACTGTTTGGAGAATAAGGAGAGCATCAATCAGCAGGAGCATAGAGACATGCAAGCGATGTTGGAAGAAGAAGAGCGTTCCGCTTTTGACAAGAAGCATCAGCATGGTGTGGACTCTGCTGCTTCACACAGATGCACGGGCATGGCATGGCAGAAGAAGAACGCATCTGACCTGACAGAGCCCACTTCCAAAATGTTGGCAGCCTTGTGACTCTTCTGCTTCACTCGGCCTCTGTTGGTGTGGCCTGATCTGGCAATGGCTGAAAAGCCCTGGGCCTTTGACCCTGCCTTGGCCCTTCTGCCCTCCCCATTGCCCTTGTTCTGCATATGAAGTCATGTTCTCATCGCAGCAGATGATGCATACATGACTAGTGTTAGGGTTTTAAGTGGGTTTTGAGCATCCAGGATCAGAGTGGTTTGGGGTTTGAGTAGCATGCCCATGCGTACAGCAGGATAACAAAAGGCCCTTCTACAATCACAAGCTGATGATGTCTAAAGCAGTTCCTATCAGTAGAGACAGATATTGTTGCCTGGAGAGTCTCTGTAACATGTGAGCTCATGATCCTGGTAAGGGGGCTTTTGGGGGGCTTTGGGGGTCCTTGGGAGCCTCTGGGAACAGAAACAGATATCTGTTCAAGAATGCTGCTGTGCAAGCTGATGAGCAGGTTTAGTCAGGAGAAATCGACTCAAGATTGACCCAAATTCAAAGACGGAGTGAGCACATCATGTGTGTCTGGTTGTGACTGAGTTGCCAGCAAGTCATAGAAGCTGTGTTGGGGGTTCAGCATCAAAGCACACCTGCTTCAGGGGAGAAGCTGCTGCTGCTGCTGCTGCAACAGCAGCTGCTTGCTCAGCTTCCTCCTCAGCTAGTCTTGCAACCTGCAAGCATGCACAACTGCTCATGCAACTGTGCTTTACTAACCGCTGTTTGCTGATGAGTATATGCAATCACCAGGACAGAAAGCAGCATTCGTTTGTGAAAAGCTCAGGTCTTATGCTGCACTTATCACAAAAAGTGACAGCCCTTACTTCTTCTCTGCACTCTATGCTCTGGCCACATCCAAATGGTGAAATCAAGTCAAAGCTTCTACATGTTGCGCTTGCGCAAGCACAGAAGCACGCCTTTTTTCCATCAATGCATCTGCACATGGCATTGTCTATAAACACAGACACAGACACACATACAGCAAAGCATAAGTACATAAACACAGCTTGAGATACAGCCTGCACACGCCCTCAAGAGATGCATGGGGGTGAGGTGTATTGCACTTCTCTGTGTGGTACTGCTTGATAAGAGGTACCATGCATGATGTGAATGTAGCAAGTCTATATTTAGAGCTGAGGGTTGAGGTATATAGGTGGTAGACCAAGCCAGCCACACATTGGCATGATATAAATGATCAGGTCATCTCGAAAACCCTAAACAAGTCATCATGTAAACCCTAAACAAGCCATCATGTAAACCCTAAACAAGTCATCAGCTAGACCCTAAACAAGAAATCTCACCACTGATGGCCGCCTTGAGCGCCGCTGCTTGACTGCATCACTGGGCGAAGAAGAAGAGCCCGGAGCGCTTCCAGGGCTGACCGGCTCGGCGCTCTTCGCTTTCTTTGCTGCGTTGCTGCTGGGAGGGGAGGCCGGAGCTGAGGACTGGGGCTGAGGGCGTGCTCTGCTCTTCTGCTTCTTTGTGGGGCTTTTTGCAGCAGCCCTGACCCTCTGCATACACGACACAAAACGTGAGACGCTGCAGCTCTGCAGTCTGTAATGCAAGTAACGAAAGAAAAGACAAGACTTTTGGCGTCAATTTGATAAGAAGCCAAGTATTATACCGGGCTGCCCAGGGCAAGAAATGGCTACTGACAGATGCTGTTTCAAACTTGACCCAATTTGCTGGCATAAAGCACCATGGACCAAGGCATATGCATGACTGTACAAACATGACCGCAGGCAAAGCCATGCATTTACTGAAACAAATGCAAGAATGATCATGAGACAAACAAATGAACAAAAAACTTAATGCATGCATGAATGAATGCGCATGTGACACAATTATACGGAATCACGTATATATATACGTAATCATCAAGAGTTGATCTGTCCCACACTCTTGGTGTTGATTGCGGTGTGTTGCATGCAAATGTGCTTCATAGCATATGCAACATTATGTTTGGCATTTTTGGCGCCAATCTTGCTTGACACACCTTTCTGCTGCCCTTTGCGACAGCCACAAAGTCTGTATCAGATGCCTCATCCTCTTCTTCTGTCTCTGCATCGCTGATGACAGCATCCACCATGTCCTGATCAGGCGACCTCCTGGCCCTAATGGTCCTACCCCTCTTCTTCGGCTGCTCAGATGCTGTGGCCTGGTCAGGCACTGCCTCTGCACTCCTCTTCTTCTCCTCATCCTCAGTAGCCTGTTCTGGCGACAGATCTGTGGCCTGATTAGGCAATGATTCTGTGTCCTGATTGGACACTGCTGTGGCTTTAGTGCTTCTCTTCTTCCTCTGATGAGCTTCAACACTGCTCAAGCGCTGTGAGCCAGCATCCTACAGACAATCATAGTAAATAAGACGATTTCCAGCTCATAATGAGCTAGGTAGGTGCAGGACAAGTCGCAGATAATGAGCAGTCCTTAATCACAAGGATTGCACTACTTTGCATGTGACCTCAGGCAAATGGTCACACCCAGGTCAAACGCAGTCTAACGAGCATGTAGGCATTTGGCTTCCAACCCTGATTTCCGAGAGTTCTCAACAATCAGCGTATTGCAGCAAGAGCAACATGACCAATGATTGCATGGCGGACGTTATGACATGCCCTGTGAAATCCATCATCCATTCTGCTGCGTTCTGCACCAAGCTTTTGCTTGAAGGCCCATGTCCTGGTGAGCTACACTCACAATCTCTACCCTGACAAAAACATCTTTGCTGGTATTCTGCCTGTCCTTGTTTTTGTCAGAGAACAATAGTGATCAATCACTTACGCATAATGAAAAGAACAAAAGCAACAAAAGTCAAGTGTACTATTCAAATGTTACGGTGGGTCAAAACGCTGACATGCTTTTTGTTGTGTCAGGCTGCGTACTGAAATGTGATGTACCCTACCTTGGCCTTTGCAAACGCAGCTTGCAGCGTGCCTTGCTTCTTCTTTGCGCCACCGCCCGATCTGACTGCAGCTCGCTTGGGCAAAGCACGCTCCTGCTCAGCCTGCTGTGCTGACTCAGCATGCTCAGCTTCCACAGCAGCTGCCGCGCCATCTTCTACAGTAACATCAGCCTTGTCGGCCTTCCTCTTCTTGCTCTGTGTATCACCAGCTGCAAGCCTTGGAAAGCTTGCCTTAGCACCTGGGGATGCAGATCGGGATGCCTGCTGGGGATCATCCCCACCAGAACTTGCTTGTTTAGGCACCTTTGATGTGATGACTGTATCACCATCTGTTCCCTTCTCAGGCATCGTCTGCTGTGACTCATGCTGGGGCACTTGGGGGTCAGCTGAAGGGCTGTGCAAGTCAGCTGAGGGCAGTTCGGAGTTTGGCGCCAGCCCTGATGGGGCTGGTGGGAGCTGTGGTGCTTGGGACACAGCCTGCTGATGTGACGCTGTGCTGCTGCCAAACAGCTGTGCCCTGAGCAGATCTGCCTTGACAGAATCTAGACCCTGAAGGCAGGTCTCTCTTGTCAGAATACATATCCAAGACCTGTGTGGTCGCTGCTTAGTAAGATTGCTGATCTGATTTGCTGATTGCACCTGCACTATCTGCCTTGTACACTAAGAACAGACAGGGCAGTCACAACTGCCCATCCATTCATTGATTGCTAAACACGTCTCCTCCATTGGGGCTGTCCCTAGGGGATTGATGTACAAAAAGTCAAAAAATGCCTGTGTCAACTTTGTAGCCAACAAGCAAGGCAGGCACACATGCAGACCTACCCTCCCCTTCCCTACAATAGACGCTACGAGTGGGTGATGCAAACCGGAGTTACATATTAGATTGCTCTACTAGAAGTATATGCTGTATGCATGCTTCAGGTACATATGTGTGACACAGACAGGCACCAGTTGACGGCAAAAGGGCTGCATCTGCCTTCAAGTTAATGTTGGGGGTCACGTTACAGGGGGCCATGTCACAAGGGGGCATGTTAGGGGGGGGGGGGGGATGTCACAGGGGTGTGTATACTGTGTATGCACTGGCTTTCTTGATGAGCAGGATCAACAAAGGCTAAGTTGAAGAGTAAGGGTTTCGGTGAAGGGCAAGGGTTTGGTCAGAATGGCTTCAGTAAAGAGCCAAGGTTTTCAAAAAGAGCAAGGGTTTGGTCAAATGGGCCTGGGTAAACAGCCAAGGTTTGGTCAAATTAGCTTAGGTAGAGAGCCAGGGTTTGGACAGACGGCAAGGATTTGATCAGATTGGCCTGGTCTGATTGGCTTGGGTAAAGAACCAGGGTTTGGACAGACAGCATAGATTAATAAAGAGCATGGGTATGGGTCAGAAAGGGGTGGGGTGGGGACAGACCTGCAGGGCGTCCAGGGTCCCTTGCATGGCCTCAGCCTGCATTTTGCTCAGGAACTTCACCCCTGTTGCCACAGTCTGCATGCACACACAGGCAGATTCTGGAGACCCATGCAAGCTGGTAGCCAAATATGTCTTTTGAAGCATGATGTGGACATCTTGCTGACAGGGCAAACATTTCACGCAGGAACTGTCACAGTCTGCATGCACCCACAGACAAATTCTGGAGACCCAAGCAAGCCGGTAGCCAAACATGTCTCTTGAGCATGATGGGGATATTGCTGATGTGATCTTGGGGGTTGATGCCTTTAGGGTCTAGAGGAGCGCGGTGTAAGCTCAGGGTTTTGCAAGTACACTGTAAACCCTGAGCAACATGGTGTGCAGTCGAAACCCTTACCAGGCCTTTCAGCACGTTTGCGCTGGCCTCCAAAGTGGATGCCTGCAACAGCGCTGCAGATTGTGTTGCGCCTGGCTGCCCTGCTTGCTGAGGAGCCCTCTCCTGCTGCTGGGGGGCCGTTCCCTGCTGATGAGGGGCCGTTCCCTGCTGATGAAAGGCCCTTCCCTGCTGATCAGGGGCCATTCCCTGCTGCTGGGGGGCTGTTCCCTGCTGCTGGGCAGCATGAGTATCAGAGGGGCTGTGAGATGGGGCCTCTGCAAGCGCTGCTAGCCTTCTGCTCTGTCTCACACCTGTCATCATGCATTCACTTGTTCATTCAGTCAACAAGTCATTTGTCTATGCTTTCATTTATTCATCTGTCCATTCACTCTTTCAGTTGTACGCTGTTCGGTCATTCTGTTGGTCCTTCAACATGTGTCTGTTCCTGAGGTCAGGTGTGTACAGTTCTGGACGGCTCAACATATGACTTCCTGTTGTGGGGGTCAGAACACTGTACGCGCAGTAGGAGAAGTGCTGTTGAACGTGCCTTTTAAAACATGCATGCACAGCACTGGACAAAGCTGCATACACAGTAGACTCTGATGCAAGGATTGAGACTAAGGCAGCATACACAGTAGACTCTGATGCAAGGATTGCGAGTAAGGCAGCATACAAAGCACTTCCTGTCGCAGGGAGTGTGCCCGAGGCTATAAAAAGACAGCTTGTTGATGCAGGCACCCTGACTGTGGCTATGCAAGGGTTCCTGATGCAGCCATCATGAATGCTTCTACATACACAGGGGTTCCCGATGCAGCCACCATGACTAAGGCTACATGTACAAGCATTCCTGATGCAACCACCATGACTAAGGCTACATATACAAGGGTTGCTGCTGCAGGCAGCATGAACAAAGAGTTTCAATGCAAGCCACATGCTGAGATGTCAAGAACGATCTGCAATCTAAATATTCATCTTGAGAGTCCCGCCCTGTGCATCCCAAGTCATCTCCATCACATTGCCATCCACCATGACTAAGGCACCGATTTGCCACCCGCCATGGTTAGCAGCACATGCAACCCCCCACTCACCATGACTAAAGCACAACATGCAACCCACATTGCAATAGGCATAATGCATGAGTCAGTTATGGCTTTACACATGCAACACTGGAAACAACCTCGGCAAGCGTGAAACATGCTGGTTTCTTGAGCTCTGAATCCTGGTGTATGATTCCTGGTTTGTGACTCCGGTTATGTGATGCCTGGTGTACAGTTCCTGGGTTGTGACCTTGGCGTGAGAGCATACCTGTGTTTGGTGACAAGGGGGCGCTCATTACAGCATCTGCTGTCGGCCCTGGGGGGGCCTTCAGGGGGAGCTGCACCCCTGTGGCAATGGCCAGGTCAGTGGGCTCGCTGCTGCTGTGTGGCTCCAGTCTGCAGCACAGCACACGATGGTCAGACCACATGGCGTCATGTGCATAGGCAGTGTGCACTGGTCTCTTGCAAATGAGCTTTCCAGCAAAGCAATTCCTTGCACAATTTGGAGGCAATGACTGTGGGGTGACTATGCTTCTTATGTGCATATAACTCCAGGATGTACTGAGTGACCCTAGAGACTGCCTGCTGAGCACTGTACAAGCAAGCATTGTGCAATGACCATGCCTCCCAAGTGCACATGACTGCAAGGCGTAATGTGTTACCCTAGAGGCTGCCTGCTGGGCAGATTTGCAAGCAAGCACTGTGAGACGATACTGCATAACGATAAGACGTAATGTATTACCCTAGAGGCTGGCTGCTGGGCAGGTGTGCAAGCCAAAGTGCAAGTCTGAGATGATACTGACTCTTACATGCATATGACAGTTAAATCTAGTACATTTCCCTAGGGGCTGGTTGCTGGGCAGGTGTGCAAGCTAAATTGCAAGTTTGAGATGATACTGACTCTTACGCGCATATGACGGTAAAGTTTAGTGACTTACTCTAGAGGCTGGCTGCTGGGCAGGTTTGCAAGAGCATCCACCACATCAGCCTCAAACATCAGCTCCCCAGATTCCTCAGCATGCATGGGCGCTGCAGCAGCAGCATCAGCCTCTTCGTCTTCCTCAATGTGATCATCCTCTTCTTCCTCCTCCTCTTCCTCTTCTTCCTTCTCCTCTGCTTCTTCGTCCCCGATCTGCTCTGCCTGACTGCCTTCCTCTTCTTCCTGCTGTTGCTCTTGGTTGCCTTTGTGCTCAGGCTGGACTTGAGCCTGGGCAGTGGTTTGGCGGGAGCTTCCCGCCTTATCTGCAGGGTGGTCAGCCTTCTGGCGGGAACGCGGCCGAGAGGTGCGCCACGTCGTGACAGGCAGGTCAGCTTCTGTTGAAGCTGCATCTGCAGAAGCTGCATCTGCAGCTGCTGCGTGAAGATGTGCCGTGCGACTGCCGCCTCTTTTGCCTCCTCTGAAGGCGCCCACAAACACCTGCAAAGCAAGACCGCCTTGTGAACTACTTGCATGATGATGTCAGTCAGTGTGACAGCAACACAGGCCCACATTTGAGACTCGACACACGCCAACAAACCACAAAAGCCAAAGCCGGAAATCTAATCTCAATCTGGTCAGCATGACAGTACAGTGTACCAGACAGCTGCCTGCGGAGAGGCATACAAATGGCCGATTAGAGTGCCCCATGCTAAAGCATGAACCCGTGTGTGAAACTCCAGATAAAAGCGCAGCTGACATAGCTGATGTATGGGATGCAGACATGGGCTCTACAACTCCTATGATCGCAACAGCCCTATCCTGGTCTATATTGGTTCTGCAAATGAACAAGCACTAACAGAGGTCTCTACGTGCAATGCCTACTTTCTTGGGCATCCTGCCAAATAACGTGCAAGATTATAAGATCCAGGGTTAGTCTAAACTCTGAGCCTACTCATCATGAGCCTTAGGACTACTCAGAAATCTTATGCTTCAGAGGTCGCAGGATATTGCACACACGCTTAGGCTTTGCTGGACCTTGTTGTGTAAGTTTTAAGGTTCAGACTCAACCCTAGACAAACCTAAGCAAGTGATGAAGGGCTTCAAGAGGACTCACAGAGCTGTTCAGAAAGGTTGCATCCACTTGCTTTGGCCTTTTTGTGGGGAATTGCGCTGTAGATGCAACCTTAAGCAACCCTAGACAACCCTAGACAACCCTAGGCAAGCAATGATGAGGTTACAAGAAGACTCACAGAGCTGTTCAGAGAGGTTGCATCCACTTGCTTTGGCCTCCTGCCAGAAGGCTTGGCGTTCCACGTTGCTGACTTTCTTGTGGTGCCTCCTGCAGGCCCATCCAGTCTCATTTTAGACAAAGAAAAGAAGAAGATAACTACACCTTTCGGCGTCAATTTGATGACAAACCAAGTAATATACCGGACTGGCCAGTCTCATGTGACAGGTGACACTATCATCAGTAATCCTGTTGCATGGCCTGTTGCGCATTGCTGATAGGCCTAAGTATGCAACGCTGTTTCTGTCAAAGTGCCTGCCGTGCATTGTTGACAAGCCTAAATCACAAGAGCCAATGCCCCCTCACAGGGTACGGCCTCAGCCTCGGCAGGAATGTAATGTCATGCCGGCAACCATGTACCATAGGCCTATCATGACAAAACAAACAGCGTGTTGACAAGCCTAAACATGCAAGCAGAGTCCAAAGCTGCTGCAGATGCATCCCCATCACCCACATGCTGTCTAACACAGACGGTTTGGCTGAGTAGTGGCAATGCAAGACTCATATCTCGTGATGGGGCAAGCACCATTGCTTATGCTGCAAGCGCAGCAGGCCTGATACAGACTGCAGCCTGTCTGGGCATGCGCATGTGCGAGGTGACAAGGTTGAAACGAGATACAGACTGTGGCCTGTCTGAGCATGCGCATGTGCAAGAGTGACAAGGTTGAGACATGATGCAGGCTGCTGGCTGAGTGTGCAAAGGCACCAACCAAAGCTCAGATGGAGGCATCAGTAGAAACACAGACGCATGCACAGACACATACACAGACAAACACATGCACAGACAGGCGTGAGTGGTGAGGTTACCCGTGCGAGGCACAGGGGCAGCAGAAGCGGGCTGCAGCCTTCTCCTGAAAGCAGGATCTGACACAATCTGGCCAGCAGCTACATCCTCCCTGCATGAGCATTCATCATATTACTACCTCATGATGAGCATTTATAATGTTGTTGCCTCATGATGAGCAACCATAATGTTATTGCCTCATGAGCACCCATAATGTCATTGCTTCATGATGAGCACCCATAATGTCATCGCCTCATGATGAGCTGGGTATGTGCAGGGCAAGTCTTGTCTCTCCACAGCATCCTGCTCTGTGCAATGTTATGAAGCCTACTGATGCAACATTTTTGAATCTCCGCCCTGCTGCATCATGCGCACTGATGAGTCATCTGACATGGTGACTGCAACAAGTAAAGTTTGGAATGCGTATCTGGCAGTGTGTAATGAACACCGGCAGGTGACTACATGATCTTCTGAGTGGCAATGCCTTGTGTGCATCACATACAGCAGCGGTATGAGCATTGTGCACTCTGCAATGAGGTGAACCCATAGCCTGTTCAACATGGAGCCTTTCAAAGCCTTCTTCTGCCTGCAAGAAAAGATCAGACATGCTATGGCCCTAGCAAATGGCAGTCTGCCTAGAGCAACTGCTGCTGCTGCACGGCTTGGTGCACAGTAATAAGTGGTGACTATGATTGGCACAAGGCAGAGACAGGGCTTGAGTCCACTGTTTGGATGAGGCAATTGCAGACAACATGCATGTCCTTGCCAGGCATGAGAGCTGCACATTGCATCATTCTGCTTCTGAAAGACATTTTGCAAGAGGAGTGTCCTCAGAGGTGCTTGTTCTGAAGCTCTAGGCATGCGTGAATGTGTAAATGGTTTCATGACCTGCAAATGGATGCTTGAATGTGAGATGCACGCATGAACATGCAAATGAATGCATGTATGTGCACATGAAAGAGTGAATGATCGGCATGTTGTGGGAGCTGTACTAAGCAAGCAGCAGGGTGCAAGCTTCTGTCCATGCCATGAGCTCCTAGCTGCTTAACTTATGCGTTGCTGTTGCCTTTATGGAGCAACAGCGGAGACCTCAGGAGGTGCTGCTGAGGCTGCTAGACACTTGAACTAGCGTCACACTGTTGTTCAGGAATTTGTTGGCTATGGCATCACAAGAGCTGATGACCCCTCATGGGGTAGGGCCCAAGCCTCAGCAGGACTTGTAAATCTATGCTGGCAACCATCAGGGTAGGCTTGTACAATGTGCCTATCGTGACTGAATATAATATAATGTGTAAAATTGTGGGCTATAGCATCATTACCTGCCATTGCACAGCTCCAAGGCTCTCTCTGCCTCTTCTTCTGTCAGCTCAGGGCAGACTTGCTGCAAGTCCTGGATCTGTTGCACCACAACCAGCTTCAGCACGTTGCGTTGGAAGAGAGCAAAGCATTGCAAATGACTGGATGTGGTGGCAAATGCGGAGACAAGAGAGCTGGCAAGATGCTGTGACAAACAGCATTAGTGGTGGTGTGTGAAGCTAGTCACCTTTCGAGCTTTCTCTCTTGTTTCGTATGCCAGCAGCATTTTCCTTTGCAAGTCGAGCTGCAGCACAGGGGCAGCAGAGCTTCACAGATGTTCAACGATCGAGGTACTGTACTAAAAGCAGAAGCACAATCATTCATATCAATACAGCAGGGTTGCTCTTACACGCTGTTGTATGATAGTCTGTTCATCTTCTGTTAGACTTCTGGACTCCAGCTGTTTGAAAAGATCGCTGGTCCTGCTTGCACAGACTAAAATCATGCCCTGCTGAGCACCGCAATGCTAACAAATGTATTGCCGGCAAAAACCAAAGATCTGTACTTGTGCGTCCCGATGGCCTTGTTGCCTTCTCTGAACATCCGTGCCAGCCCCGACTCTTGACCAGGCTGAGTGTTTTCTTTACCGCCCTCCATGACGTGGACAGGGGGTGAGCGACCGCCTCTATGCAGGCTTGAGCTGCGTTCTGTCTCACAATACGGTCAACAGCTGCATGTCATGTGACGTTGTGAGAATTACTGTGAGCCAGACAAGATAAGCCAAGAGAACTACGCAAAGACAGCGCAAGCTTTCGCAGTGGAGCAAGCGCCCAGATGGTTGGTTTTAGACAGCATTTCACGTCCCAAACGGCAAGTTTGAATACGATGACAGGTCAGGGAGCAAAGCAGAGGTAATACAAATTCAACGAGGTCAAACAGTTGACTACGACAATACAATACAGCTGCAGTTTCATCATCGCACAACTTGAGACTTACGCCAAGCCCTTAATTCGTAGTATGCAATCCATCAACAGGTTCAGTCATGCACAGATCACGTCGGTCTTTTGTGTTAACAGCAGGAGATGACTCGCAACCAAACCTGAAAGGCAGAATAGCCAAGACGTAAGGATTGGTGCATTCCGCTTGGGGCATGGTACTATGGCAACATATGTTCAATGTTGCAACGTCACTACAGACTTGATCCTGTATGTCCAGAAGGCCTGCAGCCAAACAGCCTATTGTGCAAAACTAGTCAAGGAATGTGTACCTTGCAAAATTGTTTGACTGTTACGAGTTGAAGTTGACTGCTGCTGTGCCCTCACTGAAGAACACTGCGCATGGTCACACCACAGCAAACTTTGCTTTGAGCTCACTCGTAACACTAGCGGCTATACTTCCTTGGGACGAGGCAAGATCTTCCATGAGATGACAGCTCTGGGAAGGTGCACAACCCCAATGAGGCCTTGTTGAATGCATGGATGTCACAGCGGATGATACCTGACATTCCTGTACCCAGGCTGTACACTTAGCATCTTCTCTCATGTCACATGCATGCGCTAGCAAATGCAGGCCTCCAGCAGCGCTGCTAAAGGCAGTGCATGAGGGTCGATGGGGAGATTGCATGAAGCCGTTCATGCAATGTGACATGATTACAGAACGCGTGTAGTACACAATTAGCGCCTGTACACGAGTGGGAATTTAGCTTCTTGACACACTGGCACCGTGCTCTTGCATCATCTCTGCATTCATTACACCCTCTTATAACAAACCTCCACATCATTGCTTGACTGTACGTGATCACCTCTACTATTCATACCCGTCGGATTATGACATCGCTACGTCAGCCAAGGCAGCTTAATACGGTATCAGACAGGTCATGCATGCCATGTAGCTTGAGTCACAACATTGCCTCAGCACACAGAAAGTACAATCTGCATTAGAAGTCTTGCATAGAGCTGTACATGTCAGCAGCAAGGTGCTTAGGATTGGCCGAGGCCATTGTCGTCCATACAATGTAACATGTAGATCATGATGTGAGAGCTCATCCTGATGTGAGGGTGGTGCATGATCAACAAGCAATAGTAGTCAGTTAAACAAATATATAAATTGATCGTGACTTAAAAGCGCTACATATGCAAAGCATCAGTAACCATCATGAAACCTTTAATTATTGTTACAGGACCAGTAGCTTCATTCAAATGCAATAACATCGCTGCAAGCCTGGCTCAGCAAGCTATACTGCCAGCAAGCTATGTCAGAGTGCTACTGCATGAGGTCTACTGGTCTCCACCGCCGCCACCGCCACGGCCAAAGCCGCCACCGCCTCCTCCACCACCAAACTCAGGGCGGTAACCTCCTGGAGCACCAGCCTGCAGTACAAGAGTATTGTCAAATAGTGCTTTTCATGTTGGTGAAAAGATAGCTGAATTATTTTTGGCCCAACCGTCATTACATGCCCACTACACTGTGCGAATGACGTTACAAACCGTAAATACATGGTAATGGCGGCCGGACAAAGGCGCAACCCTATATACAATCCGACTAACATGAAATGTACTACGGTAATGATTAGAATACTTTGATGAGCTAGATACATGCGTCAGGTACTTGGTGTCGTGTACTTGGTGAACAACAAAAGGCAGCTACAAACGACAGCTAAATTAAGATCAGGAAGACCTGGATGAACGGATGCAACTTTGGCTGACCAGAGTTGAATAAGTTCATCCAACTCTTGCTGACTGTCATTCAAACTGAATGTACTGTTGGAACAGCTGGCCTGACCTGAAGCTACTGTGCAGGTTGTAGAGTACCAGCACAGAGCATCAAGTAAGAATCATGCTGTTGCAACATGGCACAGTGATGAGGTTGGGCTGATGATGTGGGAAGACTCAACAAGCGTGGCATCAGCAAGATGTCAGAGGAATGAAAGGCAGGACAGCCCTCATGCGCTTTGTTGCCATCATTGCCAAGAAACAATCGGTGGGATGGAATTGATCACTAGTTAGGCCGCAACGAATTGATGTCAAGAACCATGATGATGTCAAGAATGAAGGACAGGGTAGTCCCATGAGGAGTGTTACTTTCCTTGCCACACTAAGCACAGCAAACTTGAAGACCACTAATCAATCGAGAGACCAAACCACGCAGAGCAAAATTCAGTACTGTGAAGATTTGGATCCTACACAATGTAGGATCCAACAAGTGATCCACCACCAAAAGTGCCTGGGAAGCAAGGCAGTAGGCAACAGAAACAGTGAAAGCCATGACACAATGTTGAAAGAAGTGTCCCTCATGTCGTCATCTGTGATCTCATGTAATGACATAAGGGCATCTTTATTTCAGCATTGTGTTACGACTTTCACCATTCGTGTTGCCTGTTATGCTACCTAAAAGCACTGCCTGGCCACAAGTCACTTATTAGCACTGTCAGCACTGTGGTGGATCCAAAATGGTACAGTGCTGATGACAGCACTCATGTAGCATTGCATTCACTGCCGTACCCTAGTTGGCGCAATAGATACACACACCACGAAGAAGAGGAGCTTTGATTGGATGGTACGCCCATAGTGCTCTGCATAGCTGCGGTCCAAACTTCCTCAGCTCAGCAAAGCAACATATGCATGCCACCAAAGTAATGAAGCCCAACAACCATGACTTCAAGGGAATCAAGGGAGCAGGAAAGCCCTGTTGAATATTTTGCTTTTGTTGCCAAACCACTGGGCTAAAAAGACAGGAGAACTCCTGACAAAAAGGAGGACCATCCACTACACTGAGCAGGACAAGTTATGACTACAGCCCGACCAGTGAGGCTCAACAGTCACTGTTGGGCCACAACGCCAGCATGAGACAGAGGAGGAGCAGGAGCAGGACAGCCATCTTCACATTTGATGCTTGCATTGCCAGACCACTCAGCAGAACAGACAACAGAACCACTGACAATACAGAGGATCACCCAATACACTACACTAGACTGCAATACACTAGACTGTGACTGTGACTACAATCAGGTTAGTGAGGCTCAACAACCACAGCCTCAGCACACAGAGTCAGAAGGACGAAGGGCAGGACAGCCCTCTTGAGGTTTGATGCTTTCATAGCCAGATCTGTAAGGAAAAAGACGCTCAACGACTCCGCTAGGACTCACTATGCCAACCAGAATAATGAGGCTCAACAACCACAGCCTCAGCATATAGAGTCAGAGGAATGAAGGGCAGGACAGCCCTCTTGAGGTTTGTTGCTTTCACTGCCAGATCATGATACACTGAATGCTACTACCAAAATCCTTTCTAACGATTTGCTGCTGAACCTGCTAGAGTATCTGGCTGTACACTGCACAAGGTTGCACAGGGCAAACAAATCTGGTCTAGGCTAGAAGGCAAGACGTCTAGTGCTGAGCTTGCTCATGTTGCTTTGTCATCATCAGAGTAGATGTTGCAGGCCCACTCAATAGACATCCTACAGTCTCATGCAATGATGGTACCCAATGCTGACAATGCTGACTCAGCTGGATCTGTCTTGCCTATCAGCACAACTTCCAGCACTGTGTGCTGGAAGTTGTGCTGAGAGGCAAGACAGATCCTTGTGTGCTGGAAGTTATGCTGAGAGGCAAGACAGATCCTTGTGTGCTGGAAGTTATGCTGAGAGGCAAGACAGATCCTTGTGTGCTGGAAGTTGTGCTGAGAGGCAAGACAGATCCTTGTGTGCTGGAAGTTGTGCTGAGAGGCAAGACAGATCCTTGTGTGCTGGAAGTTATGCTGAGAGGCAAGACAGATCCTTGTGTGCTGGAAGTTATGCTGAGAGGCAAGACAGATCCTTGTGTGCTGGAAGTTATGCTGAGAGGCAAGACAGAGTAGAAGGAGGAGGATATTCCCAGCCATCAATGGCGGGGAATACACTCCTCCTTCTACCCTGCTGGAACTTATGCTGAGAGGCAAGACAAAATCTTGTCTGAGAGAACCCAAAAGCAGCTATGTTTTGTTGCTGGGCATGAAATCTGTGGCCTGCATGGCCAGTGGCTTCTCTGCAGTCATGAACAAGGCAGGGCAATCAGATTCAGTCCTACTTAGGACGAAGAAGGAAAGGGACGCATGTCAAGTCACATCTCTACGCATTTTGATGAGTACAGTTATTTTAAAATGAATCTATTATTATTACTATTTGTTTTTATTATTATTACTAAAAGGGGAGAGACGCAGGTCAAGTCACGTGCCTACGCAAGCATGTGGGTACACGACTCAACAGCGGTGCCCTGAGCACAAAGTGAGCAGGGTGCAGAGCAAAAGCCCATGCTCATTTTGCAGATGACGTAAATAATGATGACAGCATTACGGGGCATAACAAGAGTATTACAGCTGTAAGGACAAGACAGGTCCTAATACAGCCTGTGGGTCAGGAAGAAGAAAACAGGGAAGCATACCTTGTCACCACCACCGCCACCACCGCGGCCAAAGCCTCCTCCACCGCCGGGGGGACCCCCTCTGTAGCCCTCACGGTATCCGCCACCCTCCCTGCATCATTTGCATAGCTTAAGACCTGAAAGAGCTAATGCATATAGCTTGTAGCAGGAGCAGCACTCACAAGGTACAGAGCTAACATATTAAACTGTCTGTAGCACGACTGCACGCTGAAGAATGCAGGACAGCATGCGGAGAAAAGGGGGGGGGGGGGGGGGGGACAT
>JAABUP010003867.1_pt1 | contig 25815 bp, 24 predicted proteins | sample 5559201 | NCBI WGS metagenome assembly JAABUP01 (sample SAMN10711887, study PRJNA513373) | rock metagenome | isolation source: Antarctica rocks | place: Antarctica
TATTACAAACCACCCGGACCCAAAACCATGCGTGCCGGATGGGCGCAATTCGCCGCCATGGCCGCCGGCTTCGCCCTCGCGGCCCAGTCAGCCGCCCAGTCAAATGTGTGAATCCCGTAGGCATATCAGAGGGATTGTTAGAATAGGACCCTTTGCACCACTCGACCGACAACCGGTCCTGATGATCCAGCCAGCGTCGAGCGGGCGCGCGAGGCCTGGCTCCATACTCATGCCATCAGCTTGTCCGCATGGCCGCACACGACCCAGGGCAAATGTGGCTAGCTTTCACAGCGATGGGGCGCAGTGGGTTTCCCCACGCAATGCCAACTCCATATCAGCGGAATGGCGCTAACTGCCGCGATCAACGAACAGCGCGATTGTCGCAAGTCCAAAACCGGCCGCGTCGATGGCGAAAAGTGCGCGGACCGTCTGCGTGTAGCCGGTCGTGCCTCCATCAAGGCCGAGGCTTACGATCCGTCCCATGAACAGGCCGCCAAACACGACGGCGAGAACAATGTGGGCCGCCCCGCGCGGCATCGCGCCAGCGAGCCCGGCCATGCACGCGACAGCCACAGCAAAAAAGAAGCCGGCATATTGCGCCCGCACCTCGTTGCTCCCGCCAGGGTTGGCGATGGCCAGGCCGAGGCGCTCGGCAAAAGCAGCGGGCGAGACGCCAGCGGTCCAAGTCGTCATCAAACAAAACGCCGCGGCAGCGACGAGCACGCCCAAGCCAAAGGTTTGTCCCATATTCAGCTCTCCTCCCACGATGACGCTCCCGGTTGCGCGGATGAGGCCTGGTGCGGCACCGGACCGGCATGCCTTGCTACCTAATAAAATTACGCCACATAAATTGATTATGTCAAGTGGTTGGGCGAGGGTAGGGTGAGGTCGCGCCGAGAAACGAACATCGAGGCAACGCGGTCGGCGCTGCTATCGGCCGGGCGGCAACATTTCGCGCGTGAAGGCTATGCGTGCGCAGAAGTCGGTCAAATCGCCGCCGAGGCGGGCGTCACCACCGGGGCGATCTACCATCATTTCGGCAGCAAGAAGGGTTTGTTCCAGGCGGTCGCGGAGGAGCTTGAGGCCGAGATCCTTGCGGCGGCGACGGCTGATGGCGCCGATGCTTGGCAACGCCTGCGTGCGGGCTTCGACCGGCTGATTGACGTCTGCGCGGCACGGGACATGCAGCGCATCATCTTCGTCGAAGCGCCGCAGGTGATCGGCCCGGAGGCTTGGCGCGAGATCGAGCTGCGCTATGCCTATGGCGCGATGCGTACGGTGTTGGAGGGCCTGATGGCGGCCGGCGTCGTGCGCCGCTGTCCCGTTGACCTGGTCGCCCGCTTGCTGCTCGCACTGTTGGGCGAAGCGGCGGCCGAGCTTGCGCACGCAGGCAGGGACAAGCAAACCCGGGCGCAAGTTGCCGACATGGTGGCCGCGATGCTCGATGCGCTCCTGGTTCGCTGAGTGTTCGCTTCGCACCCAAACTGGCGTCAAGTGGCCAATGCGCTCAAGCGGCGACGGGCGTGCAGCGTTCCGTTCTTAAAACCCGCTTCGCCGAACCCGGCGCACGCGAAAGCAGGTGGACCGGACGGATTGGCCTGGCGACAAGAGTGCCCGTGCAGTTCGGGCACCGTCCTTGCAAGACGTTCGATGCACAATCCTCGCAGAATGTACATTCAAAGCTGCAGATGAAGGCTTCGCTGCTGGCTGGCGGCAGATCGCGGTCACAGCATTCGCAGTTGGGACGCAGCTCCAGCATCTCAGGCTCCTTTATTATCGGACAGGGCGGACGCTGACTCGAACGCCGTTGTGGAAGGCCGCTGATGTCAGGCCGCCGGCAACCGGTTTTGATACACCTTGAGATGGGTGAACGCCGCCGTAAGCATGGGTGCCGAAACACTCAGCGCCCTCGCGCGCAGCAGCAAGTCGCCAAGGATCTGATCAGCCTCCACCGGCAGTCCCGTCTGCAGGTCCCGATACATCGACGACGTCAGCGGCGAGCCTTTGGCGGTCACAGCCGCCGTCGCCGACGCAAGGAACGCTTCGCCCGGCTTGTGCCCGGCCGCGGTCGACACGGCCGCGCACTCCGCAAGAAGCTGAAGCGCCAACTCCGCTCCCCCCGCCTTCTCGATCTCGCCAATCGTGCCGCGCATCAGGCTGTTGATGCCCCCCAGGGTGGCGAGCAGGACCCATTTCTCCCACATCTCGCGGCTGATCGTGGGCGACAGCCTCGCATCGAAGCCGGCTCCCCGCATGAAGGCGTCGAGCTTGCCGGTGCGGCCGGAGGGCGCCCCGGCAAGCTCGCCATAGGCAAGTTCCTGCAACGGGCTGAGCTGGACGATGCGTCCTTGGTTGTCGAGCATCGTCGCGACCTTGCAGGCGCAGCCGATCACCGCATCCTTGCCGAAGCGCGCGGCCAACAGGTCCATGTGCCGCATCCCGTTCAGCACAGGGAGGATCATGGTCGCGGAACCGACCGCCGGGGCGAGGTCATCCATGGCCGCGTCAAGCGAGAAGGCTTTCACCGTCAGCAGCACGGCGTCGAACGGCGCTGCGATCCCGCCCGCGGTCACGAACTCTGGGTGCAGCGTGACGCCGCCATGCGGGCTGATGATCTCCAACCCGGCGGCGCGCAGCCGTGCGGCCCGCGCCGGACGGACCAGGAAGGCCACGTCGCGGCCGGCCTGGGCGAGACGGCCGCCGAAATACCCGCCCGTCGATCCCGCCCCGACGATCAGCATGCGCATGGCGTTGGTCTCCCACTGGGCCGTGTGATGCAGCCGATCAAAGCATGACGTGCGGCGACGGCTTGGGCAACATTCCCCAAACTTGACGGACCCGCATGAAAGCGCGCGTGGTCCGCACAAAGCCAAGGGGGATGGGAATGCGCGACAAGATCACGACCGCCGCCGAGGCCGTCGCCGTCATCCAGAGCGGCGACGCCGTCTGCACCTCGGGCTTCGTCGGCATCGGCGTGCCGGACGAGTTGCTGCTGGCGCTGGAAAAACGCTTCGTCGAGACCGGCGAGCCGCGCGGCCTCACCTTGCTGTTCGCCGCCGGGCAGGGCGACGGGAAGAACCGCGGCCTGAACGCGCTGGGCCACGAAGGGCTGCTGAAACGCGCCGTCGGCGGCCACTGGGGGCTGATCCCGAAGGTCGGCCGCCTGGCGCTGGAGGGCAAGATCGAGGCCTACAACCTGCCGCAGGGCGTGATCTCCCACCTGTATCGCGACATCGCCGCCGGCAAGCCCGGCACCCTGTCGCGCGTCGGCATCAGCACCTTCGTCGACCCGCGGCTCGAAGGCGGCAAGATCAACGCCGCCACCACCGAGGACTTGGTGGAACTATTGGAGCTGCACGGGCAGCAGTGGCTGTTCTACCGCGCCTTCCCGCTCAACATCGCCTTCCTGCGCGGCACCACGGCGGACCCGAACGGCAACGTCACGGCGGAGCGCGAGGCGCTCGACCTCGACAACCTGTCCATGGCCATGGCGGTGAAGAACTCGGGCGGCATCGTGATCGTGCAGGTGGAGCGCATCGCGCGGGCCGGGTCGCTGCACCCGCGGCAGGTGCTGATCCCCGGCGCGCTGGTGGACTGCGTGGTGGTCGCGCGGCCGGAAAACCATTGCCAAACCTATGCCACCGCCTACAACCCGGCCTACAGCGCCGAAATCATGGTCTCGATGGACAGCGTGAAACCCGCGCCGCTCGACGAGCGTAAGGTGATCGCCCGGCGCTGCGCCATGGAGCTGCGGGCGGGCGCCATCGTCAACCTCGGCATCGGCATGCCCGAGGGCGTGGCGGCGGTGGCGGCGGAGGAGCGCGTCGACGAGTTCATCACCCTCACCGCCGAACCCGGCGTGATTGGCGGCGTGCCGCTCGCGGGCCTCGACTTCGGCGCGGCGGTGAACACCCAGGCGATCATCCACCAGAACCAGCAGTTCGACTTCTACGACGGCGGCGGGCTGGACATCGCGGTGCTGGGCATGGCGGAGGCGGACGCGGACGGCAACGTGAACGTGAGCCGCTTCGGCACGAAGCTTGCGGGCGCGGGCGGGTTCATCAACATCAGCCAGAACGCGCGCAAGGTGGTGTTCGCCGGCACCTTCACCGCCGGGGGGCTGGAGCTGGCGGTGCAGGACGGGCGCTTGCGCATCCTGCACGAGGGCCGGGCGCAGAAGTTCGGCCGGGCGGTGCAGCAGATCACTTTTAGCGGCAAGGTCGCGGCGGCGGCCGGCAAGCCGGTGCTGTATGTGACGGAACGCTGCGTGTTCCGGCTGACCGCGGCCGGGCTGGAATTGGCAGAGGTGGCGCCCGGCGTCGACATCGAGCGCGACATCGTGGGGCAGATGCGGTTCCGTCCGATTATCGGCGCCGTCCGCCTGATGGACCCGCGCATCTTCCGGCCGGAGCCGATGGACCTGAAGGGCACCATGCTCAACCTCGACCTCAGCGACCGGCTGGCCTACGACGCGGACCGCAACACCTTGTTCCTGAACTTCGAGGGCGTCCACATCCGCCAGGCTGCGGACATCGCGGCCATCGAGGCGGCGGTGGCGGCGCGGTGCGCGGAGATCGGGCGGCGGGTGGCCGTGGTGGTGAACTACGATGCGTTCCGGCTCGACCCGGAGCTGGCCGACGCCTACGCCGACATGGTGCGGAGCCTGGAGGAGCGGCACTACACCCGCGTGTCCCGCTACACGACGAGCGCGTTCATGCGGGTGAAGCTGGGCCAGGCGCTGACCCGCACGGTGCGCCCGCATATCTTCGAGAGCCGGGCGGACGCGCAGGCGTTCCACGATACGGTCGGCGAGGAGTAGGATCGCGCGGGTTCGAGTGCTTTCCGCAATTCGGCCGCGCAAATTTTTTGTGTTTGAAAATTGATCTTCGGCCGTGCAGACCTTTATATTTGTGCAGGAAACCATTCAGACGAGGGCCACCTCAAATGCGGAACATTTTGTGCGCCGGCCTGGCCGCAGTTTCGATCTGCACTGCAGCGCCAAAGCCGGCCGAGGCCTATGGCGGCGGGGGCGGGGGGTTCGCGATCGGCGCACTTCTTGGACTTGGGGTTGGAGCTGTGGTCGGCACCTCCATAGCGCGCCCATATTATCCATACGGCTACTATTCCTATGGTGGGTATTACCCATACGGCTATCCTTCAGGCTACCCTTATGCGGTTCCGTATGGCTATCCCTATGCGCCGGTTGTCGGCTACCCGCCGCCGCCCGTCGTCTATGCGCCACCCGGCTATCCGGCCCCGCTGCCGCCGCCCTCGGCCAGGCAGCCCGCCAATTACGCTGCCCCAGCGCAACCGCCGGCAGCGCAGCCCAAGTGCCGGTCCGGCCAGTTCTTCAACACGCTGACCGGCAACTGTGACCGCCGCTGAGAGCGGCAATCGTGATCGCCGCTGAGGACACCTAGGACAAGTTGGCTCCGCCCTGGGCGCTGAAGGCATGGGCTTCCGGGGCGGTTTCAAAGACGTGGGGCCTCAACTGGCGCTCAGTCAGGCCGGCGCCCAGCTTGAGGCGCATGAAGGCGCTGGTCGTGTAGCGCGACGCGGTGGTGTAGTAGCGGCTTTCCAAATAGGCGATCATCGAGAACCAGGCGTCGGATACGCAGGGGTCAAGGGTGAAGCCGTCGTAGTTGATCACTAGGGCAACGCGCTCGCCAACCGCTCGGCAACGCCCCTCCACCTCGCGCCGCACCATTTCCACCTCGTCGAGGCTGCGGACATGGAAGCCTTCGTAGTTGATGAACAGCGTGTTGCGCCCGGTGTCATAGCTGACGCGCTCGGCCATGCCCAAGCCGAGCAGTTGCTGCTCCAGGCCCATCGGTTCCGGCCGGAACAGCCGCGGGTCCATCGGCTTCGGGTCATGCACGATGGGCCGGAAGCCCATGTGGGCCAGGATATCGCGGTCGATGTCGACGCCGGGCGCGACCTCGATCAGCTCGACGCCGGCCGACGTGCGCCGCAGCACGCAGCGTTCGGTGACGTAGAACACCGGCTGGCCAGTTTCGGCCGCATAGCTGCCGCTGAACGTGACCTGCTCCACGGCGGCGATGAACTTGCGGCTGCGGCCCTCGGTCACGATGCGCAGGCAGCCGTCTTCGACGACAGTCTCAAGCCCCCCCGCGGTGAAGGTGCCGGCGAACACCACCTTGCGCGCGTTTTGGCTGATGTTGATGAATCCGCCGGCGCCCGCCAGCCTGCCGCCGAAGCGGCTCACGTTCACGTTGCCCTCCGCGTCCGCCTGCGCCATGCCCAGGCAGGCCATGTCCAGCCCACCGCCGTCGTAGAAGTCGAACTGCTGGTTCTGCTGGATCACCGCGTCCGGGTTCAGCGCCGCGCCGAAGTCGAGGCCGGACTGCGGCATGCCGCCGATCACGCCGGGTTCCGCGGTGAGCGTCAGGTATTTCAGCACCTTCTCCTCCGCCGCCACCGCCGCCACGCCCTCCGGCACGCCGATGCCGAGGTTCACGACGCCGCCGGGCGGCAGCTCCAGCGCGGCCCGGCGCGCGATCACCTTGCGCTCATCGAGCGGCAGCGGCGCGATCCGGTCCATCGGCACGCGGATTTGGCCGGACAGCGCGCCGCTGTGCGCGGTCCCGTAGGTCTGGCGGTGGTTCTCCGGTTCGGCCAGCACGACGCAGTCCACCAGCACCCCCGGCACCTGCACCCGGCGCGCGTCCAACGTGCCCTCCTGCGCGATGCGCTCGACCTGGGCGATCACCAGCCCGCCGGAGTTCTTCGCCGCCATCGCCGCCGGCAGCACATCGAGCGTGAGGGCCTCGCGCTCCATGGTGATGTTGCCCGCGGTGTCCGCCGTCGTGCCGCGTATCAGCGCGACGTGGATCGGGAACGCCTTGTAGAGCAAGTATTCGGCGCCCTCGACCACGACCACCGACACCAGATTCTCCGTGGTGCGCTCGTTGATCTTGCCGCCGCCGAGCCGCGGGTCGACGAAGGTGCGCAGGCCCACCCGCGACAGCAGGCCGGGCCGCCGCGCCGCGATGTCGCGATACAGTTGGGCGATGCAGCCGAGCGGCAGGTTGTAGGCTTCGATCTCGTTGTCGACCGCCATCCGCGCGAGCTTGGGCACCAGCGCCCAGTGCCCGCCCACCGCGCGGCCCACCAGGCCCGGATGCGCCAGGCGGTTGAGACCGCGATCCTTGCTGTCGCCCGGCGCCGCCGCGAACACGAGCGTCAGCCCGGTCGGCCCGCCCGTGTCCAGGAACCGCCGCTCGATTGCGACCAGCAGCTCGTCCGGCGTGCCGATGCCGACGAAGCCTGACACCGAAACCGTGTCGCCGGCCCGGATGACGGCGGCTGCCTCAGCCGCCGAGACGATCTTATCTTTCATGGCCCACCTACCTCCTGCTGTCGCCGTGCCCGCGTACTCCTGCGCCCTCACCGCCAAATCACCGCCGGGCGCCGCCGGACAGGCTCATTGCGCGAACTCGATCACCTGGCGCACCGCGCGGCCCTCATGCAGGCGGTCGAAGCCCTCGTTGATCTCCTCCAATTTCAGCTTGCCGCTCATCAGCCGGTCCACCGGCAGCCGCCCGGCGCGATACAGCGCGATGTAGCGCGGCATGTCGCGCGCCGGCACGCAGGTGCCGATGTAGCTGCCCTTCACCGTGCGCTCCTCCGCCACGAGTTGCACCAGCGGCAGCGGCAGGTTGGCGCCGGGCGGCGGCAGCCCGGCGGTCACGGTCGTGCCGCCGCGCCGGGTGATCTTGTAGGCGAGCTCCATCGCGCGCACCGCGCCGGCCATCTCGAAGGCGAAATCCACCCCGCCGCTGGTGAGCTCGCGCACCTGCTCGGCGGCGTCCGGGTCGCGGGCGTTCACGGTGTCGGTCGCGCCGACCTGCCGGGCGAGGCCCAGCTTGTCGTCCGACAGGTCGATCGCCACCACCTGCCGCGCCCCGGACGCGAGGGCGCCGAGCACGGAGGCGAGGCCGACGCCGCCCAGCCCGATTACCGCCGCCGTCTGCCCTGGCCGTAGCCCGGCCGTGTTCACCACCGCACCGACCCCGGTCAGCACCGCGCAGCCGAACAGCGCCGCCTCAGTGAGCGGCAGGTCGCGGTCGATCTTCACCACGCTGCGGCGCGACACCACGGCGTACTCGGCGAAGCCTGAGACGCCGAGGTGGTGGTTGAGGTCCACCCCATCGCAGTGCAGCCGGCGTGCGCCGGAGAGCAGGGTGCCGGCTCCGTTGGCGGCGGCGCCGGGTTCGCACAGGGCGGGACGGCCCTCGGCGCAGGGCAGGCAGTGGCCGCAGGACGGCATGAACACCATGACGACGTGGTCGCCGGGCACGAGGTCGGGCACGTCCTCGCCGACCGCCTCGACGACGCCTGCCGACTCGTGCCCGAGGGCCATCGGCATCGGCCGCGGGCGGTCGCCGTTGATGACCGAGAGGTCGGAGTGGCACAGCCCGGCCGCGCCGATCCGCACCAGGATCTCGCCGCGGCCCGGCCCGTCCAGCTCGACCGTTGCGATGCGGAGCGGCTTGCTTGCGGCATACGGCGGCTCGGCGCCCATGCGGTCCAGGACGGCTGCTTTAATTTTCATTATTTTTCCTCTATTTGGCACTCTAGCAGCCGTCTCGAATATTATCGCGGTCCGGCCGGTACAGGGCAATGATCGAACCTCGTTAGCTCTACCTTACCATCATCACCTAGAAACTCCGAAGAATATTGAGGCAACTCGGCATCCAACCTTGGCTCAATAGATCATTGTCCTATGGCTACGTCCATCTGATCATTCCAAACGACTTTTAGATCGGCATTTTGGCTATGTAGCAAGTGTAACATCTTCATCTGGAAGATTGTCCGGCACCGCGGGCCAACGGTCGCCAAGTTGTTGACGAGCTATTCTTGCAGTTGAACGAAGTTTATTTCATGCCCAACGGCCGTGTAGTTGTAGGCGGCGGTCAGAGCGGCAGCATCAGGCTGAACGGTCGTGATAAAAAGATAGTCCTCTAAGCCGTTTGGTGTAACCTTTTGCTCGAAAGTCGCATTGACGCGCCCTCGGTCTATCATTCGCTCCGTCACCTCGACGCCAAGCACGATGGCTCGGTCTTTTTTTACAGTGATGTCGCCGACTGCTCCCGATGCTGTGTCGGCTACGTTGATGCCTTGAAATTCGACGTCCCATCCGAGCTCATGGCACTCGGAGATCGTCTGGAACATTGCGGTCGCAAGCAGGGCGGGCAACCTTCCACCGCTTTTCACTGAAAGGAGGCCGGTGATCAAATTGCCAAGTTGCTGAAGGTTCGACTTCGCAATACGGCGAAGCTCAATCCGACTCGCCTCCCTGAGCACGACAAAACGATGCACAAGGAAGATCAGATAGTCGTTGGCCTCCTTCTGGCCCGTTTCTGCCATATGATCGACGATTGATACTAATGCAGCAAACCCTTCAGCATCGCGCTGAATACGCGGTTCGCCACCAACCTCGAATCGTGCGCCGCCGCGAAGTGCCGAGAGATAGGGAGATTTTGAGACCGGGATCGCATTCTCTTGCAGGAACGGCGTCACGACTTGATCAGCCAAGCTCCGGCCACTGAAAGCGTCAGCGCTGGTCTCAGTCGCTGGGTGCCGAATGTTGATGCGTTCGTTCACGCACCTTGCCACCACGCATCCAACCAGCGCTTCACGGTATGCCTGAGTGCTGGATGTGAATAGCCGCTCGGTAAGTCCGGCGATCTCCGCCGAGGCAGCAGGCGGCGGTCTTCCCTGCTGAAAGGCGTGCTCAGCCGAACTCAGTGCCCCCATCAGCAGAGCTCGCGCCAGCCGCGGATCAACCGCGTGCGCCATGATGTGGAGCGGTCAATAGTTCATCCACAGGCACTCCTGCCGGTCCTTCTTGATCGAATGGCACTGCTTCAGGGCCGCATCAAAGCGCCGCCAGTCCTTGTACAGATCGTCCATCAAACCATTGCGGTAGCCAGATATGGCCACCTTGCCCTCGCAACGACGGAGCGCTTCGGCAAGGGCGACATGCTCGTCCTCCTTCATCTCAAATCCATAGGCGGCGCTGTCTCCGCGCGTATCGTGCAAATAGGGCGGATCGCAGTAAAACAGGGTGTCCTTACTGTCGTAAAGCCGAATCGTATCGATAGCTGGGCGGTTCTCGATTTGAACCCGCATCAGGCGCGTGCCGATCGCGGCCAGTGCCTCGACGCCTCCAAGCCAGCGCGACACCACGCCCGACATGCCCGCCCGGCTGGTGTCCTTGCAGTTGGCCCAGCGGCCGAGCGTGGCGGTTTGCGCCAGGCCTGTCCGTGTCTGGCGCGCACGGACGTAGAAGCGCCGGGCACGCTCCAGGTCCGATACGCCTTGCGTGCTGCCGACGATGGCCCGATGGAACTCCTCTCGCGAAAATGGGGTAAGGGCGATGGCACGCTCGAGCTCGGCCCCGTCGTCACGCAAGATCCGGAAGAAGTTCACCACCTCACCGTCGATGTCGTTGTATGTTTCTATGGGCGACGGGTCGCGGTTCAGCAGTACGGCGGCCGACCCCGAGAACGACTCGCAATAGTGACGGGACACAGGCAACAGTGGCAGGAGCCAATCGAGATGGTTGAACTTCCCCCCGTACCATCCGAACACGATGCGCCGCCGCCGAGAGCGCGGCAACGCTATCGATAGCTGCCCCGTCTCAGCGTCATCCAGATAGATGGGCGACAGCCCTCGCCCTTTCTTGACCTTGCCATTGAGCGCAGCCGTTTGAAGCCCGGCATCCGTAGGGACGGCAAGCATTGCCGTCGCAAGCTGTTCCCCTTCCATAGGTTCGCTGTGCTGCATCGGATCGCAAGGCTGGGAGGCGCGCTTCATTGTCATGGGCGCAGCTTAGGGGTCATCCGGAGATAAGTGATCAAACTCGATTACTTTAACACCCTGATATGGCTCGCTGATTTTTGACCGAATCAGAGCGTTTATCTCCGGACGGGCCCTTACACCACCGCGCTGGACTCGTGTGGCAGGTTTCGGGCGGGACGCTGTTCAAAGAGCTTCAAACTGGTCCGCCGCCTCTCATCGCAGCTTGACACGCTGCCCCGGACGCCTATGGCGAATGTCCGGGCACAGACGGGAGGAGCCGTTGATGACCACCGACATCCCAAGGCACCTGCACGACGAGTTCATCCAGCGCGACCGCGACATGCACCCGCCGGCCTACACGCCGGACTACAAGACCACCGCGCTGCGCTCCCCGCGCATCCCGCTTTGGTCGCTGCAGAACTCGCTGTCCGAGGTGACGGGACCGCAGTTCACCCCGGACGAGCTGGGGCCGCTCGACCACGACCTGATCCTGAACTACGCGCGCGACGGCGAGCCGATCGGGGAGCGGACGGTCGTCCACGGCCACCTGCGCGACGAGAACGGCCGGCCAGTGCCGGGCGCGTTGATAGAGGTCTGGCAGGCCAACGCCGGCGGGCGCTACCGTCACCGCAACGACACCTATCTCGCGCCAATTGACCCCAACTTCGGCGGCTGCGGGCGCATGATCACCGACGAGCACGGCCACTACGCCTTCCGCACCGTGAAGCCCGGCGCCTACCCGTTCCGCAACCGTGTCAACTCCTGGCGCCCCGCGCACATCCACTTCTCGCTGTTCGGCGCGGGCTTCGCCCAGCGGCTGATCACCCAGATGTACTTCGAGGGCGACCCGCTCATTCCGCACGACCAGATCCTCGGCACCATTCCGGACAAGGGCGCCATCGACCGCCTGGTGGCCAAGCTGGACCTGCAAGCCTCCGTGCCGCTGGACAGCCTGGCCTACCGGTTCGACATCGTGCTGCGCGGCCGGCGGCAGACCGTGTTCGAGAACAAGCTGCAAGGGGGCTGAATCCATGGACGCCTATCTGAAGGAAACCCCGTCGCAGACCGCCGGGCCTTACGTGCATATCGGGTTGATCCCGCGCCAGGCCGGGTTCGACATCTTCGAGCGCGACTTCGGCAACGCGCTGGCCGGGCCGGACACGGAGGGCGAGCGCATCCGGATCGAGGGCCGCGTGTTCGACGGCGCCGGCGCCGCGGCAAAGGACATCCTGCTGGAGATTTGGCAGGCGAACGCGGCGGGGCGCTACAACCACCCGGCCGACCGGCAGGACAAGCCGGTTGACCCGCACTTCCGCGGCTGGGGCCGGACCGGCACCGACTTCAGCACCGGCGTCTATGTGTTCGAGACAATCAAGCCCGGCCCGGTCGCGGGCCGCAGCGGGCGCAAGCCGATGGCGCCGCACGTCAACTTCTGGCTGGTCTCGCGCGGCATCAACATCGGGCTGTCCACGCGCATGTACTTCGCCGACGAGACGGAGGCCAACGCAGCCGACCCCGTGCTCAACATCATCGAGCAGCCCGCAAGGCGCGAAACACTGATCGCCCCGCGCATGGAGCGGGACGGCTTGGCCGTCTACACCTTCGACATCCGCCTGCAAGGCGACCGGGAAACGGTCTTCTTCGACATCTGAGCTTTGGGAACACTCGCCATGAACCCCGCCGTCATAGCAGTCGCCATCACCGGGTCCGTGCCGCGCAAGAAGGACAACCCTGCGCTCCCGACCACGCCCTTCGAGCAGGTCGAATCGACCCACGCGGCCTTCGAGGCCGGCGCCAGCCTGGTCCACATCCACGTCCGCAACCCCGACGAAAGCCCGTCCTCCGACCCGGCGCTGTTCGCGGAGGTGCAGGAGGGCGTGCGCAAGCACTGCCCCGGCATGATCGTGCAGTTCTCGACCGGCGGACGCGGGCGCGACCAAGCGGCGCGGGGCAGCGCGCTGTATCTCAAGCCCGACATGGCCTCGCTCTCCACGGGGTCGGTGAACTTCCCGACCATCGTTTACGAGAACTCGGCGGCGCTGGTGACGGACCTCGCGGCCAAGATGCGGGAACACCGGATACGGCCGGAGATCGAGGTGTTCGACCTCAGCCACATCCACGGCGCGCGGCGGCTGGTGGACGAGGGCCTGATGGACGAACGGCCACACGTGCAGTTCGTCATGGGGGTGAAGAACGCGATGCCGGCGGAGGAGCACCTGCTCGACATCCTGCTGGACGAGCTCCGGCGCGTGCTGCCAAAGGCGACCTGGACCGGGGCCGGGATCGGGGTGAACCAGGCGCGGGTGATGGGGTGGGTGCTGGCGCGCGGCGCGGACGGGGTGCGCACGGGGCTTGAGGACAACATCCGCATCTCGAAGGACCGGCTGGCGGCGGGCAACGCCGAGCTGGTGCAGGCGGCGGCGGAGATGCTCGGCCGGCACGGCAGGCGTCCGGCGACGCCGGGCGAGGCACGCGCAATGCTGGGCCTTGCGGCGCACGCATAGCCGTCAACAGCTATGCTGGACGCGGCAAGCCACTGAACAGGGACAAAGCGCCATGGCCAACGACATCCCGGCTGCCCCGGCCGAGCTGGAACCCGGCGCCATCCCAGCCGGCCCGCTCGCACGGCGCAAGACCGCCGCCGACCTGCGCAGCGCCCGTTGGTTCGGCCCCGCCGACCTGCGCTCGTTCGGCCACCGCTCGCGCGCCATGCAGATGGGCTACGCGCCCGAGGAGTGGACGGGCCGCCCGGTGATCGCGATCCTGAACACTTGGTCCGACCTCCAGCCCTGCCATATGCACTTCAAGACCCGCGTGGACGACGTGAAACGCGGCATCCTGATGGCCGGCGGCTTCCCGGTGGAACTCCCGGCGCTGTCCCTGTCCGAAAGCTACCTGAAGCCCACGAGCATGCTATACCGCAACATGCTGGCGATGGAGGCGGAGGAGCTGCTGCGCGCCCATCCCGTCGATGGCGCGGTATTGATGGGCGGCTGCGACAAGACGACGCCGGGCCTGCTGCTGGGCGCGACCAGCATGGGCCTGCCCGCCATCTTCCTGCCGGCCGGGCCGATGCTGCGCGGCAACTGGCAGGGCAAGGTGCTGGGGTCCGGCTCGGACTCCTGGAAGTACTGGGACGAGCTGCGGGCGGGCCAGATCACCGACCAGGATTGGCTCGGCGTCGAGGGCGGCATCGCGCGCTCGTACGGCACCTGCATGACCATGGGCACGGCGAGCACCATGACGGCCATCGCCGAGGCGGTCGGCATGGTGCTGCCCGGCGGCAGCTCGATCCCCGCCGCCGACGCCGGGCACATCCGCCTGGCGAGCGAGAGCGGGCGGCGCATTGTCGACATGGTGTGGGAGGACCTGACGCCCCGGCGCATCCAGACGCGCGCCGCGTTCTGCAACGCCATCGCGGTGGCCATGGCCATGGGCTGCTCCACCAACGCCATCATCCACCTGATCGCCATGGCGCGGCGGGCGGGGCAGGACGTGGGCCTGGCGGATTTCGAGCACTACAGCCGTCGCGTGCCGGTGGTCGGCAACGTGCGGCCCAGCGGCAACCAGTATCTGATGGAGGACTTCTTCTACGCCGGCGGCATACGCGCGCTGATGCACAACATACGCGAACACTTGGACCTTGGCTGCATGACCGTCACCGGCCGGACCCTGGGCGAGAACATCGAGGGCGCGCGGGTCTTCAATGACGACGTGATCCGCTCGGTGGACAACCCCGTCTACGGCGAGGGTTCGCTCGCGGTGCTGCACGGCAACCTCGCCCCCGGCGGCTGCGTGATCAAGCCGGCCGCGATGGACCAGCGCTTCCTGAAGCACTCCGGGCCGGCGCTGGTGTTCGACGACTACCCCAGCCTGAAAAAAGCGGTGGACGACGAGGCGCTGGCGGTGACGGCGGACCATGTGCTGGTGCTGCGCAACGCGGGTCCGCAGGGTGGGCCGGGGATGCCGGAGTGGGGCATGCTGCCGATGCCGAAGAAGCTGCTCAAGGAGGGCCACCGCGACATGCTGCGGCTGTCCGACGCGCGCATGAGCGGCACGAGCTACGGCGCCTGCGTGCTGCACGTGTCGCCTGAAAGCTATATTGGCGGCCCGCTCGCCCTGTTGCGCACTGGTGACACCGTGACGCTCGACGTCGCCGCCCGCAGCATCCGCATGGAGGTGCCGGACGAGGAGCTGGCCCGGCGCCGCGCCGCTTGGATGCCGCCCGAGCCTCGGTTCGAGCGCGGCTACGGCTGGGTCTATACCAAGCACATCCAGCAGGCGAACGAGGGCTGCGACTTCGACTTCCTCCGCACCGAGTTCGGCGCGGCCGTGCCGGAGCCGGTCATCTTCTAGCGGAACCCTGGATTGCTTCGTCGCAAGCCCTTCTCGCAATGACGTGGGAGGAGGGCCAATTCCTGGGGGCCACTTGCGTTGGTGGCACGCCCGGTCAATCTGCGCTGGCATCGCGTCCACATAAAAGGAAATGCCTTATGAGAGCCGAAAGCGTCCTCGACACCATCGGCGGCACGCCGCACATCCGCCTGGCCCGCATGTTCCCCGACGCCAACGTCTGGACCAAATCCGAGCGCGCCAACCCCGGCGGCTCGATCAAGGACCGTGTGGCGCTCGCCATGGTCGAGGCGGCCGAGGCCAGCGGCCGGCTCAAGCCCGGCGGCACCATCATCGAGCCGACCTCCGGCAACACCGGCATCGGCCTCGCCATGGTCGCGGCGGTGAAGGGCTACAAGCTGATCCTGGTGATGCCGGAGAGCATGTCGGTCGAGCGCCGGCGGCTGGCGCAGGCATATGGCGCGACGTTCGACCTGACGCCTCGGGAGGGTGGCATGAAGGGCGCCATCGCCCGCGCGGCCGAACTCGCCGAGCAGCATCCCGGCGCCTGGATTCCGCAGCAGTTCGAGAACCCGGCCAACATCGAGGTCCATGTCCGCACCACGGCGCAGGAGATATTGGCCGACTTCCCGGACGGGGTGGACGCGATCATCACCGGAGTGGGCACAGGCGGCCACATCACCGCCTGCGCCGAGGTGCTGAAGCCGCTTTGGCCCAAGCTGCGGGTGTTCGCGGTGGAGCCGGCCTTGTCCCCGGTGATCTCGGGCGGCGCGCCGGGTCCGCACCCGATCCAGGGCATCGGCGCCGGGTTCGTGCCGGCGAACCTGCATACGGCGGTGCTGGACGGCGTCATCCAGGTCGATGCCGAGGAGGCGCGCGAGTTCGCCCGCCGCTCGGCCCGCGAGGAGGGCATATTGATCGGGATTTCGTCCGGCGCCACGCTGGCCGCGATCGCGAAGAAGCTGCCGGAGCTGCCGAAGGGGGGGACGGTGCTGGGGTTCAACTACGACACGGGCGAGCGCTACCTGTCGGTGCCGGACTTCCTGCCGGGCTGACAGCAGCAGGGCCGGCCCACTGGAACAAGGGGGCCGGCCGCTGCGCCTTCATGGCCAGGAGGAGCAGGTGCAACTTTACTGGAACGGCAGGTAGCGGAAGCTGAAATAGAACATGTTGTCGGCGGTCGAGGGCGAAGAGCGTGAGGCGGCTGTGGGACCAGTGCCGGGGAAGATGGTCCGCTGTGTATAGGAATATTGTCCGCAAACCTGGAGGGTGCCGAAGCCGCCCTTCAAGAACCGCCACCATGCGCCAAGCGTGCCCTGGGTGAGGCCGGACGTGTTGCCGACGCACGCCAGCGGCGACAGTTCCGTGGTGCAGCCGGCATTGCTGTAGTTCGGGTTGCCATAGCCGAAGGGCCTGCCCCCCGCGTTGAACGACGCGCGCGACACCTGCTCGGTGCCGACATAGGAGTAGAGGTCGATGACCGTCGTCATGCCTGAGAGCACGCCCAAGCCGTTCGGACCCGTGTAGTAGACCGTCTGCGACTCCTCAAGCGAGGCACCCAGCTAGAGGCGATGGTTGAACACGTTCTTGTCGACGCGGAACTGCCATCGGCGTTTCCAGTTGAAGCCGGGCACGTATTGAGCGCGAAAGCATCAAGGGCCGGTCAGGCCACCCAAGCCGCCGGCGTGGAGCCCAGCTGCGCGGCCGGCAGGTCCCAGCGCATCGGTGCGCCCACCAGGCCACAAGGCGCCTTGACCCGGTGGGCCACGCCCCATGCCGTCATCTCCATGGCAGCCGCTTGGTCGTCCGGCGTCTCCGGTGCGGGCGGAGCCGTCTTGCTTGTTGGCAGGTTGGCCAACAACACGGCCGTGCGGGCCAACGACGCGCGCGTCGAGCCGCCTTGTCCCGTCGTCAGCCGCCCCGCCAGGCCGCGCGCCACGGCCGCGGCCATAAGGTATCCCGTCGCATGGTCCAGCGCCTGGACCGGCAACGGCGTCGGCCGGTCGCGGCCCATGCCTCGCATTCCCGCGTCGGCGATGCCGGCGCTCATCTGCACCAAGCTGTCGAAGCCGCGGCGGTCCCGCCACGGGCCGGACCAGCCATAGGCGTCGAGCGACACATCGACCAAGCCGGGGCACAGTGCCTGGCGCCGTCCGCTGTCCAGCCCCAGCCCAGCGAGCGCCCCGGTGCGGTAGCCGTGCACCAGCACGTCGGCCTGGCCTAAAAGCCGCTCCCAAGCCTCCCGGTCCGCCGGCTGCCGCAGGTCGAGCCGGGCGCAGCGCTTGCCCAGGGTCATATCCGGCACGACGCCAGGCTCGTCCCAGCCGGGCGGGTCGATGCGCAGCACCTCGGCGCCGAACCCGGCCAGGAAGCGGGTCGCGACCGGCCCGGCCAGCACGCGGGTCAGGTCCAGCACGCGCACGCCATGCAGGGGGCGATCCGGCGGAACGGACCACCGCGGCGCTGGGCCGGCGTTGCCGGGTTCATGGATCAGCAGCGGCTCCGCCATGACGGCCTGGCCCTGCGGGTGCCTGGCCCAGGCCGCCATGTCGCGCATCGCAGCCGCGCAGCCGCCGTTCTGGACAACCGCGCCTTCCAATGCGTCCGCCTGCCAGCCCCGCACGGCGCGGGCGACCTCCTCCCGGTCCGCCGCCACGCCCAGCACGGCCAGCGCGGCGGCCCGGTGGTGCGGCGCGTTGGTGTGCAGCCGTATCCAGCCGTCCGCGGCCCGGTAGTCGCCGGCAACCGCGTCCCAGGAGGGCGGCATGCTCCACCCCTGCGGGCGGATCGAGGAGTGGAACCAGAACGCGGCGAGCCGGCGGTCCACCGTCGCCTGCGGCCCGTTGCCGTGCCGTGCCGCCAGCAGTTCTGACACCGCAAGGCAGGCGGCCCCGACCGAGGCGCCTGCAAGGTCGCTCACGGCGAAGACGGAGGGCAGGTCGCCCTCGCCGACGAAGCGCATCCGCTCTAGCCAGTCCGCCTCGCCGCCGAGGGCGGACCAGATAAGGCTGAGGGCGTGCTTGGTGGCGGGGAACATGGCGGCGGCTCCGGACCGTAGCTGCGGCTGAACTTATGCTTCAGCCGCCAGGCGCCGTGCAATACGCTTCAGACAACTGGTCTCGTCATCGCCGCCGGCATGGCTGATAATGCGGCGGACGCTGATACATTGGCAGAAGGTGAACGGTATGCCTGCATTGCACCCAGACGCCGCGCAACTGCTTGAACTGGTGCGCCTGGCCGGACGCCCGCCCTTCGAATCGCTGTCGCCGGACGAGGCGCGCACGGCCTATGCGGCGAGCCGCGCCGTATTGCAGCCGGCGCCCGACGAGGTCGCAGAGGCGCGCGACCTGACGATCCCCGGCCCAGGTGGGCCGTTGCCGCTGCGGCTGTACCGCGGCCTCGGGACCTCGGAGGCCGCGGCGCTGCCCGCGCTGCTGTACCTGCACGGCGGCGGCTGGGTGATCGGCGACCTCGACAGCCATGACGGCGTGTGCCGAAGATTGGCGAACCTGGCGGCCTGCCGGGTCATCGCCGTCGACTACCGGCTGGCGCCCGAGCACCGGTTCCCGGCGGCGGTGGACGACGTGGCCGCCGCCTTGGCCTGGGTGGCTGGCAACGCGGCGGCGTTGGGCGTCGACCCCGCGCGGATCGCGGTCGGGGGCGACAGCGCCGGTGGCAACCTCGCGGCGGTGCTGGCCATCATGGGGCGGGACGGCACGGCGCCGGCATCCATGTTCCAACTGCTGCTCTACCCGGCGGTGGACCTCACCATGGAGTCGGACTCGTATGCGCGGGTCACAGAGGGCCCGCCGCTCACGGCGGCGACGATGCGCTACTTCGTGGACCACTACGCTCCCGACGCCGGCCAGCGGCTGGACTGGCGCGCGTCGCCGCTGCGGGCGGAGCGGCTGGCGGGTACGCCCCCGGCCCTGGTGCTGACGGTCGCGCACGATCCGCTCGCCGACGAGGGCCGCGCCTACGCGGAACGGCTGGAGCAGGAGGGCGTGCGGGTCACGGCGCTGCACCTCGGCGACCACGTCCACGGCATGCTGACCATGGGCCGGGTGATCGCCGCGGGGGACCCGGTGCTGCAATACGCCGCCGCGCTGCTGCGCGACGAGTGGGGCGCGACCGCATGAATGGCGGCGCGGGGATGGGCATGCTGGCGGGCAAGTCCGCGCTGGTGACGGGCGGAGCGTCGGGGATCGGCCGGGCCACGGCGCTGGTCCTGGCGCGGGAGGGGGCGCGCGTGCTGGTGGCCGACCTGCCCGGACCCGGCGCCGGGGAAACGGCGCGCATGATACAGGACGCTGGCGGCGAGGCGCTGGCGACGGAGGCCAATGTCACCGCCGACGCGGAGGTGGAGGCGATGGTCGCCGCCGCCGTGTCGGCCTGGGGCCGGCTCGACTGCGCGTTCAACAACGCCGGCATCGCCCCGAAGGCGGTCGGGCCGGGTGCGCAGCGGGTGGGCGACCTGTCGCGGCAGTCGTGGGAGGGCATGCTGGCGGTGAACCTGACCGGCGTCTGGCTGTGCATGAAATATGAGCTCGCGCAGATGGAGCGGCAGGGCGGCGGCGCCATCGTCAACACCGCCTCGATCGCCGGGCTGGTGGGGCTGCCGGGTTCCGGCGCCTACGTGGCGGCGAAGCATGGCGTGGTCGGGCTGACCAAGGCGGCGGCGATCGACCACGCCCGCGCCCGCGTGCGGGTCAACGCCGTCTGCCCCGGCTATGTCGAAACGCCGATGTCCGCCGAGGCCATGGCGCGGCGCGGCGAGCAGATCATGGCAACCGTGCCGATGAAGCGGCTCGGCGCGGCGGGCGAGGTCGCGGAGGCGGTGGCCTGGCTGTGCTCGGACCGCGCTGCCTTTGTCACGGGCGCGGCGATGGCGGTGGATGGCGGCTATACCGCGATGTAGGCGAGACAATTCAGGGGGGGAACATGGATTTCATGGGCAAGGTGGCGCTGATCACCGGCGGCGCGAACGGCATCGGGCAGGCAGCCGCGCAAGGTTTCGCGCGGCTCGGCGCCCGCGTCGTGGTGGTGGACCGCGACGAGGCAGCGGGCGAGGCGACGGCGCAGGCCGTGCGGCAGGCGGGCGGCGACGCGCGCTTCGTGGCCGCCGACGTGACCCGCTCCGCCGACGTGCGGCGCTATGTGCAGGCCACGCTCGACGCCTATGGCGCGATCGACTGCTTCTTCAACAACGCGGGCATCGAGGGCACCGTGGTCCCGATCGTCGACTACGACGAGGCGGTGTTCGACGCCGTGATCGCGGTCAACCTCAAGGGCGTGTTCCTCGGGTTGCGCCATGTGCTGCCGGTCATGCTGCGGCAAGGGCGCGGGGCGGTGGTCAACACCGCTTCGACCGCGGCGCTCGTGGGCTCGCCGGGCCTGTCGGCCTATGTCGCGTCCAAGCATGGCGTGCTCGGCCTGACCCGCACCGCCGCGGGCGAGGTGAGCGCGGCCGGGGTGCGGGTCAACGCGGTGTGCCCAGGGCCGACTGACACGCGGATGATCCACTCGCTCGTGCAGCAGACCAGCTCCGGCGACCCCGAGGCCAGCGCCGCGCGCTACCGGGCCAGCATCCCACTCGGGCGCTACGCCACGGTCGAGGAGGTCGTCAATGTGGTGCTGTTCCTGTGCTCGGACCTGGCGAGCAGCGTGACGGCCGCGCATTTCGTGGTGGACGGCGGCCGTACCGGGACGGTCGCGGTCCCGTATCGCCCCATTCGTTCTTAAGCGTGGCTGCGGCTAGATTATGGCGGAGTCTCCGCGCGCGGCTTGAACCGGCTGCCCGGCGGAGATAGCATCCCTGCAATGCAAGGCGCGCAAACGACTTGGGTGCGCAACAAAATGATGGGAGCGACCGTGAAGCGTCCATACGAGGTGGCTACAATGCTGCGTGTCCCGCGCGGCCCGACCTGACTGGCGGCAGGATGGACACTTGCGCCAGCGGTTCCGAGGCGTTGCTCCAGGTGTTGGGCGTGGGCGTGCGGTTCGGCGGCATCGTGGCGCTCGACGGGGTGTCGTTCGACGTGGGCCGGCGGCAAATCTGCGGGCTGATCGGGCCGAACGGGTCCGGCAAGACCACGCTGTTCAACTGCATCAGCGGCATCTACCGACCCGGCAAAGGCGAGGTCCGCCTGGAGGGGCGGTCGCTGCAAGCCGTCAGCCGGCACAGCATCGTGGACCTCGGCATCGGCCGCACCTTCCAAAACGTGGCGCTGTACCGCAGCATGAGCGTGCGGGAGAACATGCTCGCCGGCGCGCACCACCTCGGACGCACCGGCTTCGTCGCCAACGCGCTGCGGCTGCCGGCGGTGCGGCGGGAGGCGGCGGCGGGCCAGCGGCGGCTGGAGCAGTTGCTCGACCTGCTCCGGCTGCGCGACGTCGCCGACGCGCCGGTCAGCAGCCTGCCGTTCGGCACGCAGAAGCGGGTCGAGCTGGCCCGCGCGCTGATCGGCGCGCCCAAGCTGCTGCTGCTGGACGAGCCGGCGGGTGGGCTGAACCACTCGGAGGTGGACGAGCTCGAGGGGCTGATGCGGCACATCCGGGCCGAGTTCGACCTCAGCATCTTGCTGGTCGAGCACCACATGAACCTGGTCATGCGGGTGTCGGACAAGGTGGTGGCGCTGGAACTGGGCCGGAAGATCGCCGACGGCACGCCGGAGCAGGTGCAGAACGACGCCCAGGTCATACGCGCCTACCTCGGCGAACCCGTCGAACCCGTGCATGCCTGAGGCGCCCATCCTCGCGGTGCCCATCCTTGCAGTGAGCGGGCTGCACGCCGGCTATGGCGAGGTCCAGGTGCTGCACGGCATCGATTTCACGGTCGAGCCGGGCGGCATCACCGCGCTGCTCGGCGCCAACGGTGCGGGCAAGACGACGACGCTGCGTGCGCTCTGCGGCATGGTCCGCACCTCCGGCAGCATCGTGCTCGACGGCGTGCGGATCAACGGCAGCACGACCGAGGACATCGCCCGGCGCGGCGTCGCCCACGTGCCGGACGGCCGCGGCACGCTCATGGAGCTGACCGTGGAGGAGAACCTGCGGCTTGGCGCCTACACCCGGCGGAAGCGCGAGGTCGCGCCCGCCATGGACCGGGTGTTCGGCTACTTCCCGCGGCTGAAGCAGCGGCTGCGCCAGCAGGCCGGCACGCTGTCAGGCGGCGAGCAGCAGATGCTGGCGATCGGCCGCGCCCTGCTGCTGGGGCCGAAGCTGCTGCTGCTCGACGAGCCGTCGTTCGGCCTCGCGCCGCTGATCGTGCGCGAGATTTTCGACATCATGCGGCGGATCAACCAAGACGACGGCGTCGGCATCCTGGTGGTGGAGCAGAACGCCAGCCTGGCGCTCGCGGTCGCGGACCACGCCTGCCTGCTGGAAACCGGGCGCATCGTGGTCGCCGGGCCGGCGGCCGAAATCCGCAAGGACGAGGCGATCCAACGTTCGTACCTGGGGTACTGATGGACGAATTCCTGCATCAGGTGCTCTCGGGCATCGCCTCCGGCGGCATCTACGCCAGCCTCGCCTTGGCCTTGGTGATGATCTTCCAGGCGACCCACCACGTGAACTTCGCCCAGGGCGAGATGGCGATGTTCTCCACCTACATCGCCCTCGCCTTGATCCAGGCCGGCGTGCCATACTGGGGCGCGTTCGCCATCACCGTCACGGCCTCCATGGTGATCGGCGCCCTCATCCAGCGCGTGCTGCTGACGCCCATGGCCAACTCCCCCGTCCTGGCGAGCGTCGGCGTGTTCATCGGGCTGCTGCTCATCTTCAACAGCGTCGCGGGCTGGCTGTTCACCTACACGCTGAAGCAGTTCCCCACCCCGTTCGAGGGGCCGCCGGTGCTCGGCGGCTTCGTCACCCGGCACGACCTCGGCTCGACCGCCGTGACCTTCGGCGTGCTGGCCTGCGTCTACGTGTTCTTCCGATTCACCAACCTTGGCCTCGCCATGCGCGCGGCGGCCTACAACCCGGTGTCCAGCCGGCTCATGGGCATCCGGGTCGGCTGGATGCTGTCGCTCGGCTGGGGCCTAGCGGCGGCGATCGGGGCGGTGGCGGGAATGATGATCGCCCCCGTGGTGTTCCTCGACCCCAACATGATGTCGGGCGTGCTGCTGTATGCGTTCGCCGGCGCGCTGCTGGGCGGCATCGCCAATCCGGCTGGCGCCGTGGCGGGCGGTTTCGCCATCGGCGTCATCGAGAACCTCGCCGGCGCCTACGTGGTCGGCCAGGAGCTCAAGCTGACCCTGGCGCTGGTGATCATCGTCGCGGTGCTGACGATCCGGCCGGCGGGCCTGTTCGGCCGCACCGTGGTCAGCCGGGTCTAGCGGGATGCGCGCCCTGCCGCCATGGGCCAATGTCCTGCTTGTCGCCGCGGCGGCGCTGCTGGCGTTCGTGGTCAGCGACTACCGGCTGTTCCAGCTCACCATGGTCGTCATCTATGCGGTGGCGATCTTGGGGCTTGCGCTCGTCACCGGCTTCAACGGGCAGATTTCGCTGGGCCACGGCGCGTTCTACGCCGTCGGCGCGTATGTGACCGCCATCCTGATGTCGGCGTACGACGTGCCCTATTGGGCGACGCTGCCCGTCTCCGCCGTCGTCTGCGCGGCGATTGGGTTCCTGGTCGGGCTGCCCGCGCTGCGGCTGGGCGGGCTGTACCTCGCGCTGACCACCTTCGCCCTGGCCGTCGCCACGCCGCAACTGTTGAAGTACAAGCTGTTCGAGGGCTGGACCGGCGGCGTGCAGGGCATCGTCATCGACAAGCCCGACCCACCGTTTGGCCTGCCCCTCAACGCTGACCAGTGGCTCTATCTGTTCACCCTGGCGGTCGGCGCCGCCATGTTCGTGCTGGCGGCCAACCTGGTCCGCGGGCGCATCGGGCTGGCAATGCGGGCCATACGCGACCATCCGCTCGCCGCCGAGGCGACCGGCATCGACGTCGCCCTGTTCAAGACGCGCACCTTCGCCGCGAGCGCGATGTTCACCGGCGTCGCCGGGTCGCTCGGCGCGGTGGCGGTGGGGTTCGTGGCGCCGGACAGCTTCACGGTGTACCTGTCGATCACGCTGTTCGTCGGGCTGGTGGTGGGCGGGGTGGCCTCGATCGCCGGGCCGGTGTTCGGCGGCGTGTTCATCGCGTTCCTGCCCAATGTCGCCGAGGAGGTATCGAAGGCGGCTCCCGGCGCGGTCTATGGCCTGGTGCTGATCGCCTTCATGTACTTGCTGCCGTCGGGCGTCGCGGGCGGGCTCGGCCGGCTGCTGCGGCGTCCTGCGGTGAAATCACAATAGGGGAGAAGTCATGCATCGTCGCACCTTGCTCGCAACCGCGGGATCGCTCGGGATTTTGGGCCGCATCGGGCCGGCGGGCGCCCAAACCCCCGGCGTCACCGCGACCGAGATCAAGATCGGCCAGACGCAGGCCTATAGCGGCCCGGCCTCCGCCTACGGCGTGATCGGGCGCGGCCTCACCGCGTTCTTCAAGCGGGTGAACGACCAGGGCGGCGTCGCCGGGCGCATGGTCAACTTCATCTCGGTCGACGACGGCTACCTGCCGCCCAAGACGGTCGAGCAGACCCGGCGGCTCGTGGAGCAGGAGGGCGTGTCGTTCATGCTCAACGGCCTCGGCACGCCGTCGAACAGCGCGGTGCAGCGCTACCTGAACCAAAAGAAGGTGCCGCAACTGTTCGTCAGCAGCGGCGCGGACAAGTGGGCGAACCCGAAGGAGTTCCCCTGGACGATCGGCTGGCAGCCCAGCTACCGGACAGAGGCGCAGGTCTTCGCCAAGTATATCCTGGCCAATAAGCCCGAGGGCAAGCTCGCGATCCTGTACCAGAACGATGATTTCGGCAAAGACTACCTCATTGGGCTGCGGGACGTGCTTGGCGACCAGTATGACCGCATGGTGGCCAAGGCGATCAGCTACGAGGTGACGGACCCGACGATCGACAGCCAGGCCGTGACCTTGCAGGGGTCCGGCGCCGACATGCTGGTGACGGCGGCGACGCCGAAGTTCGCGGCGCAGGTCATACGCAAGATCTACGACCTCGGCTGGAAGCCGCTGCACTTCCTGACCAACGTGTCGGGGTCGGTCGGGGCGGTGATCACCCCAGCCGGGCCGGAGCGCGCCGTGGGCATCATCCTGGCGGCGTACCTCAAGGAGGTGAGCGACCCCGATTGGAAGGACGACCCCGGCATGAACGAGTGGCGGGCGTTCATGAAGGAGTACATGCCCGACTCCGACATCACGGATGCCAACTACGCCTTCAGCTATGGGATCGGCGGCACTGCGCTGCAAACGTTGAGGCAGTGCGACGGCAACTTCTCGCGCGAGAACATCATGAAGCAGGCGACCAACCTGCATAGCTTGCAGCTTCCCGTGCTGCTGCCCGGCGTGGTCGTGGAGACCAGCCCGACCAACTACCACCCTATCCGCCACATCCAGTTGGCGCGTTGGAACGGCACGCGGTGGGAGCGGTTCGGCGGCGTGATCGAAGGGGCGGGGAGCTAGCCCATCTTATTCAGCGCTCTGAGGTTCGTTTTGAAATCTGAGCGCCGGACATGGTTCGGCACTGCGCCTGTTTCATCGCGATTTCGGTCCGAAGATGCTGGGCGTCGGGGTTGGCGAGACAG
>JAABUP010003868.1_pt1 | contig 25815 bp, 23 predicted proteins | sample 5559201 | NCBI WGS metagenome assembly JAABUP01 (sample SAMN10711887, study PRJNA513373) | rock metagenome | isolation source: Antarctica rocks | place: Antarctica
GGTGCCACCTAGCGAACACCACTCAGACCACGAGAACACGCAGGCGCGCCGGGAGGTACAGAAGTCCTACTCACAGGAGGTTCCACCAAATCGAACTTATGCCCGTTCCAGTTGCGTTCGACGAGCTCATGCCCAAGACCCTCGCCACCGCGACCGTCGACCGGCTGCTGCACCACGCCCACGTCTGCCAGACCAGCGGCGAGTCCGTGCGCCTGCCCCAAGCCCTCGACGGCGTCGGCGTGGGTGTCGAGGCGGGTGGCGAGCGGTTCCCAGATCGCGGTGAGGTCGGGGACTTCGGTGGCATGGTCGAGTAGGAAGAAATGGGTGCGCAGCCACTGGTGGTCCTCGTAGATCAGTTCGATGATGTCGGCCATGGCGGGTCGGGCTCCGATCGGTTGGGGTGGTTGTTGCCGGGATTGGGCTTGGCGTTGGATGGTTCGTTGGCGGTCGTGGTCGGCGATGCGGGCCGGCGCCGACCCGCCTGGGACAAGCGCGAGGACGCGCCGGGCCAGAGCGTCGCGGCGGCGGTCATGAGGTGGCGGGATAGCGCGGGCGGTGCGCAGGTCGCGGTAACCGGCGCCTGCCCAGAGCCCGGCGACGGCGGTGTCCGTCAGTCCGGCCCGGGCCCGGGTGCGATCGACGACGGCGAGCGCCACGGCGGTGGAGGCATGGGCGACATCGACCCAGACGCCCATCGCGAGCACTTCCGGGCTCGGGTTGACGCCCGACAGCGCGGCCTGAGTCAGGTGGCGGGCTCCGAGGACGCGGGCGACGAAAACGCTCTTGGTGTCGATCTCGACGTGGTGGACGCGGTCGAGCACGACCCGGGGGGCAAATAGCATTGCATCTCCCCACGCCGCGCGGGCTAGTTCGATCAGACGAAGCTGCATGTCGTTCCTTCCTGATGATCAACGGCTGCGTGGCCGCGGTGGGCGTTGCCGAGCCGGTGCTCTGAATGGCTGTGGCGGCGCTACGTGGTCTTTACGTGGCCTCGGCGTCGCGCAGGGCAGCGGCGGCGCGGATGAAGGTCAGGTGGCTCAGCGCTTGCGGGACGTTGCCGACGAGTTCGCCGCCGGGCGCGCTCATTTCCGACATCAACCCCAGAGGGTTGAACACGACCTGGAGCTGGTCCATCAGGTCGCGGGCTTCGTCGACGCGTCCGACGCAGGTCAGGGCATGGACGCGCCAAAAGGCGCAGGCGATGAAGGTTTCCTCCTCGCAGCGGGCGCCGGTGTAGCGGTAGAGCAGCGGGCCGGCGCCGAGTTCGCTGCTGATCGCGTCGATGGTGCTCGACATCCGCTCGCCGTCGTCGAATCCGATCTGGGCACCGATGAGCACGGAGGCATCGAGCTCGTCGCTGCCGGCATAGAAGGTGTACGCCTTCTTGGTGTCAGACCAGCAGTGCTCGTTCACCCAGGTATTGATGACGTCGGCTTCGGCGCGCCAGCGCTGTCCGGTGCCGGTGAGCTGCCCGGCCTCGGCCAGTCGTGCAGCGGCGTCCAGCGCGCGCCAGCAGTTCATCTTCGACGAGGTGTAGGGGCGGTCGGTACCGAGTTCCCACAGGCCGGCGTCGTCGTGGCGCCAGCTGTCGGCGCACCGGTCGGCCAGATCTGCGAGTTCGCGGTTGCTGTCGACGTCGAGGACGTGGCCGCCGAAGACCCAGTTGGCGACGGTGCCGAACAGGTCGCCGTAGACGCCGAGCTGGGTCTGGGCGGCGGCCTGGTTGCAATCATCACCGGGGTGCTGTGCCGGTATCCCGGCACCGATGGTTGTCGGACCTCAGTCGGCACGTCGCCGCCGAGGGTGTACATGACGTGCACGTCAGGGCCGTTGGCGCGGATCGCGTGCAGCAACCACGCCACCGCAGCGTGCACCTCTTCTTCCACGCCGAACACAGCGAGGGCGTCGATGGTCAGCGCGGCGTCGCGGATCCAGGCGAAGCGGTAGTCCCAGTTCTTCGGCCCGCCCACGTTCTCGGGCAGCGAGGTGGTGGCGGCGGCAGCGGTGGCGCCGGTCTCGGTGATCACCAGGGTCTTCAACGCCAGCACGCTACGCAGAATCTGTTCCCGGCCGGCGCCGTGCCAGTTCACCTGCGAGACCCACTGCCGCCAGCTGGCCGAGGTGATGTCAATGCGGTGGTCGATCGAGTCAACGTCGCACATGAACAGCGGGTCGGCCTCGGCGGCAACAATGCCGACCAACCGACGCTGACCCGCCTCAACCGTGAACGAACCGCTGACCTGATCGTGATCCACCCGCAGGACGATCGCGGGGCTGCAACGCACGCCGAGGGTGATCTTGCCGGCGTGCAGGATCGGTCCGCGCGGGTCGTCTTCGGCCCAGGGCTCCCACGCCCGGAGCCCGTCGCCGGGACGAATGGTCAGCTCGAGGTCGACGGTGCCGTCGATGCCCTCGACACGACGTGCCAATTCGCTCCAGGGCAGCGGCCCGGCGCTGCCGGAGTTCAGCGAGTCGGTCATCACCACCTGACCGCTGCTGGTGGTGAAGGTGGTCTGCAGCTGGTTGGTGTGCGCAACGTAGTGGCGGGCGACTGTGGCGTCCGGATCAGCCGGTCCCAGCTCGATGCTCCCGCCCCGTTCAGGATCCAGCAATGCGGCGAAAGCTGGCGGCGAGTCCAGTCGCGGAACGGCCCACCAGTCGATCGCCCCGTCGGCGGCCACCAGCGCGGCGCCGCGGCCATCGCCGAGCACCGCGTAGTCGCCGATCGCGGCGTAGCCGTCGTCGTCGCGGACTTGAGTCGTGCTCACCTCCTTACCACCCACGTGCTAATTTCACCGTCCGCGCCGGCGTCCGTCGCCGGGACAAACGTCGAGCGAACGCCGCACCGGCCATGCCCACGACGATGCCGGCCGCGGCCAGCGACGCCAGGCGGTGCGACGCGACGAAGGACACCGGATCATGCTCGGCGGCCTTGGCCGAGAACGCCCCCCGCGCCCCGCGGTCCTCATCGGCGTCTTGGGGTTCGAACACGTTTGAGCCCCAGCGCGGCGCGTCCTGGTCGGTCTGTTGTGACTGCACGCCGGTCTTACCCAGGTACCAGTCGACGATTGCGGGGGCGACGCGGTTGCCGAGCACTGTGTAGGCGGTCGAGATGCCGACCCACATGTTGCGTCGCGGATGTTCGGCGGAGAAGCGTATGGCGCGGGCGCAGACCTCCGGTTGCACGATCGGCGGCACCGGCATCGGATGCTTCGGCATCTTCGTCAGGTTCCAGTTGAACTGGGTCGTGTTCACACCCGACAGCGTGACCAGCCCGATCGTCACCTTGCTCTTCGTGGCCCGCAATTCGGTGATCAGCGACTCCGTGAAACCCTTCGTCGCGTGCTTCGCCCCGCAGTACGCGGACTGCAGCGGAATTGAGCGGTAGGCCATCGCTGAGGACACGTTGACGATCGCACCCTTGTCCCGGGCCCGCATCACCCGCAGTGCCGCCCTGGTGCCGTTCACCTGCCCGAAGTAGGTCACCTCGGTCATACGCCGGTACTCCTCGGGTGTGGTGTCCCAGAAGAACGCCAACGACCCAGCGAAGGCCACGTTCACCCACACGACGATCGGCCCGAGCTCGGACTCGATGCGGTCCGCCGCCGCCTCCACCGCCGCCTCATCCGCAACGTCCACACTGATCGGCAGGCACCGTCCCCCGACCGCTTCGACACTGCGGGCGGCGCCGTCCAAGCCGGCTCGGCCACGCGCCAGCACGGCAACGTCGTAGCCTGCGGCGGCGAACTCCCGCACCGACGCCCGCCCGATGCCAGCGCTACCGCCGGTAACCACAACGATGGGCCGCCTCCTCGTCAATTCACGCATGTCTCCCCTTCGGTGCCGCGATGAGCGATGAGTTATCGCGATGGCCCAGCTCCCCGCAGAACACAAAGCCTGGTGTCGGTGCGGGTACTTCCGACCCGCTCGACCTCATCGCGTGCGAAACGACGTCGGATCCGCGACCGGCGGTGACCGCGGCAGCCGACATCAACCTCCGGATCTGGACCAGGTCACAATCGTCGTCGTCCGCATCAGAAGTGGCGGAACAGGTGCTCCCACATTGATTGTTGCTGTATGACAAACATTACGTGGTGACGAGTGCATGCGCAATGGCCCCTCGATCGACACACTCCCGGGAAAAATCGCCGACGGTCCAGCCGAGTCGGCAACGCGGGCATGAGCGCTATTGGTACCGGTCAGCCTTCACCCCGAGGGGTCGGTGCCGGCCGGGCCTGTCGCATGCTGGTTACGTTCGCCGCCCTCGCCATCGGAACGATGCTGAGTCGTCGTGTGCTCGGCGCCGCTCGGGCATACCCGGCGTGCGGGAGTGGCTGACTGGAATCGGCCGACCCCGGGCCGACCCAATCCAGGCAGATCACGACCGCGTCATCGTCGAGCTCGGCAAGATCGCGGTGAGCGAACAACTCGTCGATGACCCGACGGACCACTCCCCCGACCGGCAGGTCTGCTGTCGCTTGCAGCAACTGCGGTAACCGTCGGTCGGCGAAGCGTTCTCGCGTCGGAGAGACGGCGGCGTGGATGCCGTCGGAGACCAACAGCAGCCGGTCCTGGTTGGCGAGTGCAAAGTGTTCCGCGACGTAGTCAGTTCCGTCGAACATGCCCAAGGGAAGCTGATCGACCAACGGCGGGACCAAGACCTCCTCTGCGCGCAGGATGAACAACCGCGGGGACCCCGCACGTACGGCGGTGGCCCGCCCGCTGGTGAGATCGATGCGAACCAACAGCGTGCTCACGTACTGGTTGCCCCGGTGATGCGCGTAGACGGCCTGGTCGGCCATGCACGCCTGATCAGCCAACTCCGCCCCTGCTCGTCTGGCGTTGCGCAGCGCGGTGACGGCCAAGGTGGTCAGCAGTGAGGCGCTCTGGCCGTGGCGAGCAGCGTCGGTGACGCTCAGCACCAGCTGGTCCCCGTCCTGGGACCAGTCGTAGTTGTCCGCGTGCACGTGATAGGCGGGTTCGAGGTGACCGGCGAGTTGGTATTCCGGGCTGCGGCAGCCGCGCCCGGGCAGCAGTTGCCACTGCAGCTCGGCGGCCAGTGTGAGCCGTTGTGAACGGGCAGCACGCTCAACCGCGTCGGTCTGGCGGGCTGCGGCCTGCAGCGCGTAGCCGACGACGGTGGCGAGCTCGCCGAGTTGGTCAACCTCGCGCTGCGAGGGCGCGGACGGCACTGCCAGTTGCAGGACTCCGAGCCGGTCGCCACGGATGCTCACCGGCAGGTACAGCACCGTCTCGCCCGACTCCTGCCTACGGGTGACCGGGAGCTGGGACACGAACGCTTCACCGGCGGGGGTGTCGCCCAGCGGTGCCCGGTCGTCGGGATCCTGAATCGGCCGCAATGCGGTCAGTTGATAGTTCGCCAGCAGCAGATGCACCTGGCTCGCTTGTAAGTGTTCGGCGAGGAGAGGACGCAATACCGTGATTGCGGCGTCCGGGCGGGCGTGATCCAGGGCCTGCAACACGGCCATGTGAAGGTCGGCGTCACTCATGGCGGTCGACCAGCACGCCGCTGCCGAAGCGCGCCCCGGGCGCGCGTCGACAGGCACATGAAGAAAAGCTGCGTAAGATCATTCCTCAGACTCACCTGCTCGTCGCTGCCGCATCGGCGTCCAGGGGCTCAGACAGCGGCACGGAGTCAGTATGTCTACACGGCCTACGAAGCCAAACAAGCCACTGGCCGATCCTGTGCTTGAGCATGCGGCACCGTTGGTCATGCTTTGGGATCGGGCCGAGGACTGGGCGGTGCCCCGGGTGCCGCCCTCCCAGCTCCGTGTGCTCACCATCCTGGATCGCATCGGCCCAGTGAACCTCACTACCCTGGCCCGAGAACTCGGCGCAATCCCTTCATCGGCCAGCCGGTTGTGTGATCGGCTCGAAGCCTCCGGGCTGCTGACGCGTAAGGTCAGCGCCGGCAGCCGGCGGGAAGTGACCCTGAGCGTCAGCACGGAAGGACGGCGCCGGCTCGCGGCCTTCGCCGCCACTCGTCGATCCGACTTCACGCAGGTGTTGGAGCTGATGACCTCCGAGGCGCGCACGAGCCTGATCGACGGGCTTCGCCAGTTCAGCGAGGCCGTCGAGTGCCTACATCAGCCCGTGGTCGCCGAGGCCTGACAGCACCGCGCGCAGACGCGGAGACGATCCCTCCCTGGACGCTCGCAACGTGTCGTCAACCGTCGCGTCACCTGTGCCGTGGCCGACGAAGAGCAGCGTGCGGTCGTGGTGCTGGCATCCGGTGCCACGACGCGCAGTCCAGACCGCGCATGATTGAAACGCGGTGTCGACTCACCCTCCCCCGTCATGGTGCCGGTAGGACCAGCGAGGCGCACATGCTTGGTGACGTAGCCTTGCACCCCCTACTATTGCCGTATGACAACAGTATGTTCAGGCTCGCGGCGAGTGGAACGAGCCGGTCGACGGTGAGTGGCCTCGAGGCGACGATCGACGACGTCACGGTGGTCACGTATACGTTTCCGACCGATCAGCCCGAGGCCGACGGGACGCTGGCCTGGTCGGCCACCACGATGATCGTCGTCGAGGTGATCGGTGGCGGTCAGACCGGCCTCGGCTACACCTATGCCGCTCCGGCGTGTCAGCCGTTGATCGAGCAGGTGCTGCTCGACGCGATCCGGGATCGGCCGGTGCTCGATGTGTCCGGCGCTTGGGAGGCGATGGTGCGTGCGATACGCAACCTCGGGCGGCCCGGTCTGGTGTCCTGCGCGATCAGCGCCGTCGACACCGCACTGTGGGACCTGAAGGGCAAGCTGCTCGACGCGCCGGTGTGCCGGCTGCTCGGCGTCGTGCACGAGGCGGTTCCGGTTTATGGCAGCGGCGGGTTCACCACCTACGACGACGCCACGGCACGCGCTCAGTTGGAACAGTGGGTGCACGCCTGGCAGCTGCCGCGGGTGAAGATCAAGATCGGTGAGTCTTGGGGCGGTAACGTCACGCGGGACCTCGCCCGAATCGGCTTCGCCCGCGACGTCATCGGCAGCGCGGTCGACCTTTTCGTCGACGCCAACGGGGGCTACACCCGTAAGCAGGCCGTGCGAGTCGCGCAGGCGATGGCCGAGCACGACGTCGCCTGGTTTGAAGAACCGGTCTCCTCCGACGACCTGACCGGGCTGAAGGAGGTCCGTGACCAGGTGCGTCCGGATGTCACCGCCGGCGAGTACGGCTTCGACCTGGTCTACTTCGCCCGGATGATCGCCGCGCACGCGGTGGATTGCCTGCAGGTCGATGTAACCCGCTGCGGCGGCATCACCGAGTGGGTCCGCGCCGCGGCGGTCGCTGCTGCCGCCGGATTGCAGGTCTCCGGGCACTGCGCGCCGAACCTGCACGCTCACGTGGCCGCGTCGGTGCCCAATCTGCGGCACCTGGAGTACTTCCACGACCACGTCCGGATCGAGAACCTCATCTTCGACGGCGCGCTGGACCCGACCGGCGGTGCGCTGCGGCCGGACCGGACCCGCCCCGGTCTCGGTCTGGAGCTCAAGCGCGCCGACGCCGAGCGTTACCGGGTGCAGTAGCGATGAGCTCGGAAACAGTCGCCGACCAGGTGCGGGCGAATCTCCGACGGGCCCGGGAGAATCTGCTGGCGGGGCGCGGCCCGGGCGCCAGTGACGAGGAGGTCGCCGCGCACACCCGCAACCGCGTGGCAGTCGGCGGCGACACCGCCACCCGTCGGCTGGAACTGGCCGCCCGCGACACCGTCCGCGCCCGGCGAGACGCCGCCGGCCTCACCGACACGATCCAGATCGCGTCGTCCGAATTGGTCGACACGCTCACCCAGATCACCGAACGCCTGCGCCCTGGACACCTGGCTTCGGCTGGGGTGGCGGGTGTCGTCGCACGGGTGCGGGCCAACCCGGCCCCGTTCGTCCTCGTCGGCGCGGCCCTGGTCCTGCTCGTGCGCAGTCGACGTCGCCGCGGCGATCACAGGCCATGAGACTGATGCGAGGTTAGCCTCGACGCGGTGTGCCCCAGGCGGCCCGGACCGTCGAGTGCACGAAGGCCGCCGCGACGAGCACCCACACGCTGAACCCGACCCAGAACACGACGAGGGAGACTGTGGTCAGCACAGACAGGTGCAGCGCCTGAGCGGTGGCCTGCGTGGCGGTCGAATACATCCCCAGCGGGAAGACCGCCGACGACCACACAAGGCGAAGTGCACGGAATCGGGACGGCGATACAGTCGCCAGATCTCGGCGCTCAGCAAGACCGGGATCCACGCGCTCGCACCCACCCACAGCACGAGGATCGCCGGGTGCATCGCGTCGGCGAACCATGTCCATACCGCCTGTGACCTGAGCGCGCTACGCAGCCGCACGCTTGCCAGCGCGTTGATCGCCAGTGCGCCCATCAGGATCCAGGTGTCGGGCGTGACATCGTTGGCAGCGATCGGCGTTGTCACCACCCGCCGGCCGATCAACCAGGCGGTGACAAGGTAGAGCAGCACGGACAGGGCCAGCCCCGCGGTGGACAGCACGACCCAGCCTCGCCATCGCGTGTGGGTAGCCAGATCTGCCGCCGTGATCGCCAGCCCTGCAGTGGCCACGCTGCTCAGCAGCCAGGCACCGTGGACGTGCTCGCGCAGGTCGGCGCGCGGTCGCGAACGAACATCGGCAACGGCCAGTGGAACCAAGATCAGCCACGCGACGGTAGCTGCCGTCGCGAGCAGCCACGTCACCGATCGGTGGGTGTGGAAGCGGGCGCCGAGGACTGCGCAGGCAGCGACGAAGGTGAACAGGCGCAAGGCGGCGTCCGGTTCGCGGGCCTTGCGAAAGAGCGCGGCCGGAGCTGTAACCAGCCGGACCAGGCCAATCAGGCACAGCAGGACGAAGACGAGCGCGGCCAGCGCCGCGAGCACCCCGTCGATGGGTGGATAGCGATGGTCGCCGGCCGCCACCGAGAGGATTCCGGTCGCCATCACCACCGCGAACACGTCCGGTGTGAGATGCAGACCGCCTGCTCGCTGCAGTGTCACCCGCCGAACCGGGAAATACCCCAGGCGGCGCTGCTCGTCTGGCCGGGCTCGAGCCGGATGAGTCCCTCGCCAGTGCGGAAGGCGTTCGGTGCGCAGGTCATCGGTTCCACGCCGAGACCGGTGCGGAAGTAGGGGGGCGGCTGGGTGTGCGAGGTGTAGAGCTCGATGAAGGGATAGTTCTCGTCGGCCCAGATCGCCACCCGCATACCGTCCGGGCCGGTGAGGCGTACCCACGCGAGCCCGTCCTCGTCACGCGAGAGGCCGGTGAAGGTGAAGTCGATGTCCTGGTCGCCGATGATCCGACCGGTCCGGAAGTCGAACGCCGAGCCCTCGACGTCGAGGCGTCCGGTCGGCAGGCCACGCTCGTCGGTCGGCAGGTAGCGGCTTGCGTCCAGCTGCAGGGTGCAGGGATCGATCAGATCGGTGCCGACGCTCAGGTAGGGATGTTGGCCGGCGCCGTATGGACAGGTCTCGTCTCCGATGTTCGTGGCGGTTGTCCGGACCGTGAGGCCGTCGTCGTCGAGTCGGTAGTCGACGGTCACGTCCACGGTGAACGGGTAGCCCATCATGGGGTGCAGCACGGTGCCCATCGTCACGTGATCCGTGTCTTGGTGTCGGCAGGTCCAATTGCGCCAGCGCAGGAAGCCGTGGATGGCGTTGTGCTTGTCCGGCTCGGTGAGCGGGACCTGGTAGCTACTGCCGGCGAAGGTGTAGGCGCCGTCTCGGATGCGGTTGGGCCACGGGATCAGCGGAAGCCCACGCGCGCCCGTGCAGCGGGTCCGGGCGTCGTAGCCGGCGAGCAGCGAATGGCCGCTGACGCTGTACTGGCGCAGCCCGCCGCCGACCTCGACGACGGTGGCGCGGTGCGCGCCGTGGCTGATGTCGAACTGCTGGCCCGACGCGGGGTCGGTTCGGGTTCCGGGCTGCGCGTCGCGATTGCCGGTCATGGATGCTCCTTGGATTGATCGCCGGAGGGCGTTCTGGCTGGTCCGGTCGACCGGCCCGCTCGCGCGGCCGGGGTGGTCGTTGCCGAGGTAGCGACGGCACGCTCGGACGCCAGTGCGGTCGCGACGTCGCGAGGGTAGCTACGCCGGGCCAGCAGCAGCAACAGCCCAGCGACCGCCAGCGGCGCCAGCATCACCAGCAGCGTGTGGTCCAGGCCGGCCGCGGCGTGCGGTTGCGCCGCCGTGGGGTGGCCGTAGCCGCTTCCGCCTCCGGCACCGCCCAGTTGAGTAGAGACGTAGCCGAACAGCAGCGGCGCCAGGGCTTCCAACGCCGTCCGCAACACGGTCTGTACGCTCTCCGCACGCCCCCACAGCGCGGCGGGCATGATGTCCAGGCGCGCCGCGTCCAGCGGCGGGTTCGCCCCGCCCACGCCCGCCACGGCGAGGAACAGCAACGGCGCGGACAGCAGCAGCGAGGTCGTGAGCAGGGCGGGGACGAACAGGATCACCGCGAACAGGAACGCCACCGCGCCCACCAGCGGGCGGGCGTCGACCCGATGACGCAGGATCAGCGCGTCGCCGACGCGGCTGGCCAGCAGGATGCCTGCGAGCGCGCCCGCCCCGATCAGGATCAGCAACCCGCTGGCCTCGCCCTGCCCGAGCCCGAAGCGCGCCCTGGCGAGCACGACCGCGAACGTCCGCAGCCCGGCGAAGAAGAAGTATCCGAATGCGGAGGCGATGATCAGCACGAGGTTGGTGCGGATCGTCAACAAATATCTGATCGCCCACCGCAGGCCCTGACTGGTCGGGTCCTTGCGCAGTGTCTGTTCTGCGTGGGCCTGGATCTGCTGTCCGCGGATCGCCGAACCGAGCGGCGTCGCGTCCGACGATGGGATGGCCTCGGCATCTCCCGCTGCGTCCGACTCGTCCGCCCCGGCGTCGACCGCCGCGCGGAGATCGGCCTCGCCTACCTGCAGTCGGCTGCGTCCGCCCCGAGCCGGTTCGGGCAGCCCACGCCCGATGACCCAGGCGAGCAATACTCCGAGCACCGCGAGCAGGCCGAAAGACGCACGCCAGGTCGATGCGGCCGCCACATCGCCGCAGACAAGGAGGCCGAACCCTGCGCCGAGCAGCTCGCCGCCGAGGATGTAGCCGTAGATGCGGCCACGCTCGGACTGCTCGAACAGGTCGCCGGTCAGCGACGCGACCAACGGGGCCGCGCCGGCAAGCGCGGCCCCGAGAGCAACCCGGAACACCAACAGCAGCAAGAACGTCGGCGCGGCAGCGCACGCCACCATCATCGCGCTCCAGGTGACGATGCTGGCCACGAGCAGGCGCACGCGAGGCACGCGGTCGGCCAGCATCCCGAACGGCAGTGTTGTGAACACCGCAATCCCGCTGGACGCGGTGACGAGCAGGCCGATGTCGGTGTTGCCGATGTGCAGTGACGATTCCAGCTGCCTGGCCGTCGCCCCTACGGTCGCCATGTCCGCGCTGGTCAGGGACAGCACTCCGGCGAGCAGCAGCATGACCTTCAGCCGGGCTGCTCCGCCCGCGACCGTCTCGAGCCGCTCGATGACACGACGCCCGGTGTTGCGGCGCGAGGTCGTCGATGCAGAGCCAGTCGACGTTGCCACGCGCAGCCGGCTCATCCCGGAGGTCGCGAGGGTGACCGGGTGCGCCGGTGCGTACCGGTCATATGCCGGCCGCGTTGGCGTAGTACTGCTGGTCCTCGCGCCACCCGCCCTGCCCCTGGCCGATGTCGGCGGTGTCCGCGACGAACTCCATGGCCTTGATCCACTTGACCATCTTGAATCCGAGCTGCGTCTCGATCCGGATCCGGATCGGGGCGCCGTGTTCGACCGGCAGTGGCGCACCGTTCATGCCCATGGCCAGCAGCGTTTGCGGGTCGTCAGCCAGGTGCAGCGGGATAGTGCCGTAGTAGTAGCCGTAGCGCCCTTCACCTTCGGTCAGGCCCTTGTCGTCGAAGGCGTAGAACACGATGTGTTTGGCCTCCGCCGTCGGCCGGACGAGGTCCAGGACGCGGGCCAGTGGCACCCCATCCCACTCGGCAATGGCCGTCCAGCCCTGGATGCAGTTGTGCTTGGTGATCTGGGTACTGGTGCCGAGCGCCCGCAACTCGAACAGCGACAAGGACACCGGATGCTCGACCAGGCCCCCGACGTCCAGGCGGTAGTCCACGAACGCCTCGGCGGCAAGGTGCTCGTACACGGCGCCGGTGGGTGGGTATCCGTTGACCCGGTGGTAGGGCGATATGTGGTGGCGCCCGTAGTGCTCGCGGGACCGGAAGGTGCGGGAGATGATCCGCTCGAAGGGATTGACCACCAGCCCGAGCAGCCGTTGGGTGGTTCGTGGGCGACGCAGCGAGAACACTGTGATCGCGACATGGAAGACCACGATCAGGAACAGTCCGATGGAGCCCAGAACCAGGGCCAAGGTCTGGTTCTCGTGGCCGGCGAGCACGATTGAGGTGAACTCGTGCGGCAGGCCGTGCACGATCACCATGAACACGTGCACGAGGATGAACGCCGCGAATGCGCATAGCCCGACGAAGTGCAGGCTTCGCGCGCCCTGCTTGCCGCCGAACAGCTTGCCGAACCTCGGGAAGCGGGCCAGTACCGACGGCGACATCGCCGCGCCGGTGAGGATCTGCAGGGGCGCAAGCACGAAGATCACCAGGAAGTAGGCGAGCTTCTGCGCCGGCTCGAACGGCTGACCCGGGATCTTGGCCGGGATGTGGAACTGTAGGTAGGTGCCGATGGAGCGGATCGAGTCCGGGACGATCGACCAGCTGGTCGGGATCAGGTAGCGCCAGTATCCGCTGGCGAAGACCATCGCGACGTACACGGCGCCGGTCAGGATCCAGAACTGGACGCTCAAGAAGTGCCAGTGCCGCCCCAGCCCCAGCTTCTTCCGCCCCGGTAGCGCGATCAGTGGTGACCAGGATTCCTCCTCGTCCAGTGAGGACCAGGGTCGGCGCGAATCCGCGGCGTACATCTTCTTCGATAATCGTAGCCATTCCCGTCCGGGCGGGCAGTCGTCGTGCCAGTAGAACTTGGGGAACGCCGACAGCACCTCGATGCCGCTGCGGAACAGCAGGATCATGAAGAAGATGTTGAGGAAGTGGGTGATCACCACCCACCAGGGGAAGAAGGTCGGCATGGCAGTACCTATCGGTTGGTCGAGTGGGCTGCGCGGCGTCCGGATCGGGCCGCCGGATCGTCGTCCATCGCTGCGCCCGAAGCCATCCGCTGGGCCAGCCGGGACGCCAACGCCATGATCGTCAGCGCGGGGTTGGCCGAGCCCTGGGTCGGGCAGACCGAGCCATCGGCCAGGAAGAGGTTGGGCACCGCCCAGGCGCGCTGATTGGCGTCGATCACGCTGCTCTCGGGATCGGCGCCCATCCTCGCGCCGCCTACCAGGTGGGCGTAGCGATGGATGGTGAGCACGTCCTGGCTTCCGGCGGCGTGCAGAATGTTGGTGATGATCTTGGTTGAGTAGTCGACGTTGGCCTTGTCGTTCTCGCACAGTGAGTAGTCCATCCGGGCAACAGGAATGCCGTACGGATCGGTCTCGTCGGCGATCGTGATCCGGTTGTCCGGTTGGGGCAGCAGCTCGTTGAGGACGCCGATGGTGGCCCAGTGGTTGTAGTCGCGCATGTACTCGCGCATCGCGCGGCCCCAGTGCCCGTCAGCCAGCACATGCTCGGCCCACCCGATCGGCAGCGGAGAGACGGTCTGGATGGAGAAGCCGCGCTTGAAGCCGCGTGCTGGGTCGGTTTCGTAGAACTGCTCGGAGGACACCTCCGGCGGTGGTGCCTTGTACATGCGCAGCTCGTCGGGGAACCGGCCGGCGGTCTGGCTGGCGCCCTGGACCATGACGTAGCGGCCGACCTGATCCTCGGTGTTGCACAGCCCGTGCGGGAAGCGGGGTGAGGTGGAGTTGAGCAGCAGCCGCGGGGTTTCGATGGAGTAGCCGGCAATCGCGACGAACCTGGCGCGCTGCAGGGTCTCGGCTCCGCCGACCTCGTCGTGATAGAGGACGCCGATCGCGTTTCCGGTGTTCTGGTCGAGTTCGATGCGGGCGGCCATGCAGTTCGCGCGGATCTCCACCGCGTGGGCCAGGGCGTCGGGTAGATGGGTGACGTACGGGCTGGCTTTGGCGTTGACCTTGCAACCCTGCAGGCAGTAGCCGCGGTAGATGCAGTGCGGCCGGTTGCCGAAGGTGCCGTTGACGATCCCGACCGGCCCGACCCGCATCTCGATGCCCGCTTGGCGGGCGCCCTCCCACAGCCGGGACGCGGCGCCGGAGATCGGGTGCGGGGAGAAGGGGTAGCGGTGCGGGTGGCCCCAGGGCCAGTTCTGCCCGGCGACCGGAAGTTCGGCCTCGACCTGTTCGTAGTGCGGGCGCAGGTCTTCGTAGCTGATCGGCCAGTCCGCGCCGACGCCGTCGTCGGTCAGGGTGGAGAAGTCCGAGGGGTGGAAGCGCGGGATGTAGCCGGCGTAGTGCACCATCGACCCGCCCACGCCGCGGCCGGAGTTGTTCTTGCCCAGCTCGATGGGGTCGTCGCCGCCAATGATGCGCTTCTGCGTCCAGTACAGCTCATGCGAGCCGGCTTCGTCGGAGACCCAGTCCTCGTCGGGGTGCCAGAAGGGGCCGGCCTCGAGGATGACGATCTTCCAGCCGTGGCGGGCCAGTCGTTGGGCCAGCACCGAACCGCCGGCGCCGGCGCCGACGATGACCAGGTCGACCTCCTCCCCGGGCGGATACTCGCGCATCGTGTCCTCGCCGGGAAGCTCGCGCGAGTGCACGTCCAGCAGAAACCGGGAGTCGTTGTCGGCCGGCCCGATCGCGCCTTTGAGCAGCCCGCGCAGCAGGTCACCCATCAGCGCGCAACCCGTCTTGAACGGCCTCGGCCGGGTCCTCGCTGGTGGCGCCGTGCCGCTCGAACGGCTCCGTGGTACTTATCGGCCCCAGCCGCATGAACCCGCGGGGGTAGGCCGGGCCGCCGAAGCCGATCTCGTTCCACGCCCAGGGGTGGGAGTAGAAACCGGCGAGGATCGATCGCATGCACACACTCCAGGCGCGCGCGACGTTGAGTTCCTCCCACGGCCCCCCGGACAGGCGGCCGTGAGCGAAATCGTCGACGATGCTGTCGCGGATCGCCGGGTCAGAGGCGGCGAAGCTGTCGGCCCCTTTCGCCGAGGTGGCGTGGTCCAGGCCTCGCAGGGTGACGCGCCAGGTGTCGCGGTCGTCGGGCATGTCGGCGTACTGGTAACCGTCCAGCCGTCCGGCAGCGAGCTTGTCGTCGACGAACTCGGCGACCGGCACGCGCGGTTCGTTGTCCTGGGCCATCACCGTGTCGCAGAAGGCTCGCAGAGTCGGTTCCTGCTCGGCGGTGAAGAACCGCAGCGGACCGGGCGGCTCCAGCCGGGCCAGGACGACCCCCTTCGTGGCGTGGTCCCAGGTGTCGGCCGCGGACAGGACGTCGTAGTCCGGGTAGCGGCCGATCATCTGCGGCGTGACCCCGGTCTGCTGGCGCGGCAACCAGGACGGATGCGGAGGTTGCCGGTCGGTCCTGAGGTTGGGTAGATGCGAGGGCTTACGGAAATCGGGCACGCGGCTACTTCTCTCGCCGCAGCACGGAGGCCAGCAACCCCATACCGCCGACCATCGCCATCAGCCCGGGAGCGGAGATCGGCGGACCCATCGGCAGGTTGTAGGACGCCAGCGCCCAGCCGCCCGGCTTGCGCGCGACCCCGCGGGCATGGAAGTACTCCCCCGCCAACCCGTTGAGGGTGAAGATCGCCGACGCGACCGGCAACGCGGTCTTGGCCCACCGCTTGCTGAACACCCCGCCGATCCCTGCGATGACCAGTGGCGGGGTGACCAGGATCGGGCTCCACATGACCTTGTTGCCAAAGCTGGCCTTGTAGTGCTCGAGGTAGACCTCGGCGCCGGTGACGAGCGCTGCGGCGGCGGTCAACCCGGATAGCGACCGTTCGAACCGGCCGTGCTCGACGTTCACCAGCAACCGGTCAACCAGGTGCTCGGCCGCCCCGGGTACGGCCGCGGCCCTCCGCGAGTCGGAATCGATTGACATCATTTTCCTCTTCCTCTGAGTGCGAGACGCGCTGCGACGGCCCCACGAGTGACGAGACGCCGATGCGCTCCTATCGCGGGAGCGCGCACCGTCAGGTCTTGTCGCGGGTCACCAGGTTCTTGGCGTTGGCGAACAGTTCGGCGCCGATCGAGCGCAGGGAGTTGTGGATGACCGCGGACTCGGCCGGGTCCCCTTTGAAAAGGGTTGCCAGGAACCCTTTGGCTTCGTCGAAGGAGATGTGGGCAGGCAGCGGCGGCACGTTGGCGTCGGTGTGCACGTCGAGCACCACCGGCCGGTCGGCCGAGAACGCCGCATCCCAGGCGTCAGCAACCTGGTCGGGCTGGTCGACGGTGATGCCGCGCAGGCCGAGCACTTCGGCGTAGGCGGCGTAGTCCATGTCCTCCACCCGCTGGGAGGTGTCCCACCGGGGGTCACCGACCTCACGCATCTCCCACGAGACCTGCGTCAGGTCGTCGTTGTGCAGCACCAGCACGATGAAGCGCGGGTCCTCCCAGCTCTTCCAGTGGCGTTTGACGGTGATCAGTTCGTTCATGCCCAGCATCTGGAAGGCGCCGTCGCCGATGGTGCACACCACGGGTCGGTCGGGGTAGGCGAACTTCGCGGCCAGGGCATAGGGCATGGCGGCCAGCATCGAGGCGAGCATTCCGGACAGATTGCCGCGCATGTCGGGACCGAGCTTGATGTGGTGGCCGTACCAGTCGGCGGTGGATCCGGCGTCCGCGGTGACGATCGCGTTGTGCGGCAGGCGCTCGTTGAGCAGGTGGTAGACGTAGCGGGGGTTGATCGGGTCGGCCTTGGTCATCGCCTGCCGCTCGGTAACGTCGTTCCATTCCTTCATTCCTTCGATGGCCTGCTCCTGCCAACTGCGGTCCTGCTGGTGGGTCAGGTGCGGCAGCAGCGCGGTCAGGGTGGCTTTGGAATCGCCGGCGAGGTTGACCTCCATCGGGTAGCGCAGGCTCAGGTGCCGCGACGACAGGTCGATCTGGACCCCGCGGGCCTGTCCCGACTTCGGCAGGAACTCGGAATAGGGGTAGTTACTGCCGACCATCAGCAACGTGTCGCAGTCCTGCATCATGTCGTAGCTGGGCCGAGATCCCAGCAGACCCAGCTGTTGGGTGTGGTAGGGCAGGTCGCCGGGGACGACGTCCTTGCCCAGCAGCGCAGTGATGATGCCGGCGCCGAGTTTCTCGGCGACCGCGATCACCTCATCGGTCGCCCCCCGGGCCCCTTCGCCGACGATCATGGCGACCTTGCTGCCAGCGTTGAGCACCTCGGCCGCGCGGCGAAGCTCCGACTCGGGGGGTGTCAGTTCGGTGGAGGCGTGTCCCACCCCGGTGCGGGACACCCAGTGCTGCAGGGTGGGTTCGGCCATGTCCTCGTTTTGGATGTCGGCGGGAAGGATGACCACGGTCGGGCACCGCTGGGCGCGGGCGATGCGGACAGCCCGATCCACGACCAGTTGCGCCTGCATCGGCGTGGTCACGGTCTGCACATAGCCGGCGACGTCGGCAAACACCCGTTCGAGATCGACCTGCTGCTGGGTGTCGCTGCCCAGGGATACCAGGCCCTGCTGCCCGACGATGGCCACCACCGGTTGGTTGTCCATCTTGGCGTCGTACAGGCCAGTAAGCAGGTGCGTGGCGCCGGGACCGGAGGTCGCGATGCACACCCCGACCTCGCCGGTGAACTTGGCGTGCGCGCAGGCCATGAATGCGGCGATCTCCTCGTGGGTGGGCCGGATGTAGCGGAAGGCCTTGCCGTCGGACTCCGCGCGCTCCAATGCACCGTCGAACCCACCGATCCCGTCCCCCGGGAAGCCGTAGAAGCGGTGCAGGTCCCATTCGATCAACCGATCGATCACGAAGTCGCTGACAGTTCTGCTCATCTGCTGTGTTCCCTCACTTCTCGAATGGGCAGCGTGGCAGCGATGCCGCGACCGACGGCGACCTCGGCGGCACTAACTGCGCCAGGCTTGTCGAGCAATTCGCCCCGTCGAATGATATTTGCCGCATGACAAAGATTATGTCGCGGCATCGCCCGCGACGCAAGGCATCAGAATGCCGCCCGGCTCACCGCCGCCTTCGAGATGAAGGGCGCACGATCATGACCGGTTCTGTCGGAGACCTGCCAAGCGGCAACGGGCGTGCTCGGGCCCGTTGCACTCATAACGGCCGCCGTAGAATTGTTGTCCGGCAATGCCACCGGCCTAACTCACGCAGTAGCCGCTGCCGATGACCAGTCACTTGCTGGACTTGCTCGCGTGCGGCAGGATTCGCGGTGTCCCCTTCCAGTTTGGGCTTCGCCGTTCGATCCGGGAGCACCGGGGCGCTGCGGGCGAAGTCGAGGTGGCCAGTGCCGACGACAGCGTCCGCGAGCTGGGGGCCGGCGATGTGGCTCAGGTGTCAATCGTCCCGGTATGTGGCGTAGTTTGATCACCTGGGAAAATTCGCCACCGTAGTTCTCCTGACTATGTCACGGCGAAGCCGCGGGGACGACAGGTGCACGCCCGGAGGGGGTATCCGGTATCGGAGCATCCTACGGTCGGGGCGCTGTCGTCACGCCGCCGATACGGGTGGTGTCAGTGCCGGCCTATGTCTTAGGAACTTGCACTGCACAGTCTGGACAGGTCGGCATGCGGGCAGCTCCCCGGGCGTAGCGGCTCGGCCGTGCCCCCGAAGAGCCAGCGACCTTGCGCGCGCAGGCTGAGCGGCAGGTGGGGTCGACGAGGCTGTCGCTGCCGTGATCTGGTTGCCCGCGCTACCGGAGAAGAACGATCAGTCCATTCGGTGCGGTGTCCGGAAACGGTGACGGGTGCCTGGTGTCGTGGTGATACCGCTCAGACTTTGGCGGCTTCGTTGTGCGGGGCGGTCGGGCTCTGCCCGGTGGTGGGGGCCTTCTGGCTCTGCTGCGAACGCACCGACTCCTGGACCTTCTTACCGAGCTCGGCGTCCACGTTGGTCCAGTACTGAAAGGCCCGCGCCAGCACGGGCTCGCTCACACCGTTGAGCAGGTGCCCGCTGATGTTGCCGACCAACCGGGCCCGCGCGGCGTCGTCCATCACCTCACGGACCAGCGTGCCCGGCTGACCCCAGTCGTCGTCCTCGGCATGCTGAACGTAGGGCGAGCGCACCATGTCGCCGCCGGCCGACCAGCCCGCGCCGTCGTCGTAGGTGGCGGTGTCCGCCGCAGGCCCACCATGGGAGTTGGGCGCATATACCGGGATGGCCGGATCGTTGTAGGTGTAGCGCATGCTGCCGTCCTTGGCGTAGGAGTTCACCTGCGCCATGGGGGCGTTTACCGGCAGCTGCGTGTAGTTGGTGCCGATGCGGTAGCGGTGCGCGTCGGGGTAGGAGAACAACCGGCCCAGCAGCATCTTGTCCGGGCTGACGTCGATGCCGGGAACCAGGTTGGAGGGTTCGAAGGAGGACTGCTCGATCTGGGCGAAGAAGTTCTCCGGGTTGCGGTTCAGCGTCATGGTGCCGACCTTGATCAACGGGTAGTCCCCGTGCGGCCAGACCTTGGTCAGGTCGAAGGGGTTGAACCGGTAGCCGTCCGCGTCCTCCAGCGGCATGATCTGCACAAAAAGCGTCCAGGACGGGAAGTCGCCCTTGGTGATCGCGCCGAACAGGTCTTGGCGGTGGTGATCGGGCGAGGTACCCCCCAGGGTGTCGCCCTCGGCCTGGGTGAGGTAGTCGTTGCCCTGATCGGTCTTGAACGTGTACTTCACCCACACCTTGGTGCCTGCCGCGTTGATCCACTGGTAGGTGTGCGAGCTGTAGCCGTTCATCTGCCGCCAGGACTTGGGCAGGCCCCGGTCGCCCATCAGCCAGGTGACCTGGTGAGCCGACTCCGGGGAGAGCGTCCAGAAGTCCCACTGCATGTCGTTGCTGCGCAGCCCCGAGTCCGGCAGCCGCTTCTGGCTGCGGATGAAGTCCTGGAACTTCATCGGATCCTTGACGAAGAAGACCGGCGTGTTGTTGGCGACCATGTCGTAGTTGCCCGCCTCGGTGTAGAACTTCAACGCGAACCCGCGGGGGTCGCGTTGGGTGTCGGCGCCACCCTGCTCGGGTGCGACGGAGGAGAACCGGGCCAGCATCTCGGTCTTCTTGCCGGGCTGCAGGAAGTCGGCCTTGGTGTACTGGCTGACGTCCTCGGTGACCACGAACTCGCCGAAGGCGCCCCCACCTTTGGCGTGCACGACGCGCTCGGGAACCCGTTCCCGGTTGAACTGCGCCATCTTCTCGATCAGGTAGTGGTCCTGCATCAAGATGCCACCCCCGACGCCCTGGGTCAGCGAATGCTCATCGCTGGCGACGGGGATACCCGCGTTGGTGGTGGTGTGCCCGTTCGACGGTGACGTCATGATGAGTTCTCCTCAGTTCGGTGCTGGGGTGCTCTGACAGGTCAAGCAGTACCCCCAGAAGACGACCTCGGCTTCATCAACGACGAAGCCGTGCCGCTCAGAGGGGGTGAGGCAGGGGGCTGCGGCAACGACACAGTCGACATCGGCGACGGTGCCGCAACATCGGCACACCAGGTGATGGTGGTTGTCACCAGTTCTGGTCTCATACCGAGCCGCCGAGCCGGCCGGCTCGATGCGCCGCACCAGACCGGCGTCGGTGCACACGTTGAGCACGTCATACACCGCTTGGGTGGACACCGAGCCCAGCGCTCGTCGGGCATGCACCGCCACGGTGTCCGCGGTGGCATGGGGATGCGCCGCCAACGCAACCAGCACCGCGATCCGCGGGCTAGTGACGCGCAAACCCGACGCACGCAACAACGTGCGCACATCCTGGTGCTCGTGAACCTGCTTCATCGCCCTCAGTGTGTGCGACTTACTGGAACGAGTCAAGAATGGACGGACGGCTTGCGGCGACGATCCAGACACGCCAGGGGCCTGAGAGTCCCAGATTCCCGTAGGCGGTTCCCTCTACGGGGCGTCCGAGGCGCCCTTGCCCCATGGACCGTCAGGTGGGTCTGCTCCGACATGCCCGCGATCAACGGCCGCGCTTCTGGGATTAGCGCCCGTATGTCTTCGGTCTCGAGGGAGGCGTCATGCGCCACCTGATCCGTCCAGACCTCTGAGACGTAGACCGCGTCGGGGTCGCTCGATGTGCTGACCATGTACTGGATGCAGCCCGGGTCCCGTTCAAGCAGCTCGGCCACTCGCAAGAAGTATCCGACGAGTTCGTCTCGCTTTCCCGGCTGAGCGGTGAACTTGCCGAAGAGCCCGTAGGTCATCGCAGCATTATAAGTGCGGGTATTGACACGTGGGGGCTTCCGTAGAGGGATGGCGAATTCAGGCGGTCGTCGCAACGATGGGCGCTTGAGGGTCCAACAGTAGCTGCTGTAGGGCTTGAGCCGGGGTTCTCATGCCCAGAGTCTTGCGTGGTCGAGCGTTGAGCTCGGTGGCGACCTCGAGCAGGTGCTGGGGTTTGTGCACGGACAGGTCGGTGCCGTTGGGGAAATACCATTTGGGCGATTTAAGTGGCCGCTCTGCCGTTGCTACGCTCAAGCTCGGCAGAAAGATCGAACTGAGGTTTCAGAATCGTGCCAGATAGCGTGCACAGAAGGTGCCAAATAAGTCGCCAATTCACAAATTCACATCCTTGACAGACAGCCGGATCGCCGCGTTCACTGACGCCCGGAAAGATGAGTATCCATAGCCTGGGAGACAGTATGAGACGACGAATTTGGCGGTCGGCGGCGGCTGCGGTTACTGCTGCCGTGCTGGTGATCGGAGTCGATCAGGCAGCACCGGCGTCCGCGCAGGTGGTCGCTGCCGGAACTTCGGTGACCATCGCGGGAGACCTCGGCCATTTGATCCCGGGGTGCGGTGATTGGCAGCCGGGTTGCACGGCCGCCCATCTTGCACAGCGACCCGACGGCGCCTTTTCGGGCACCTTTCAACTGCCGGCCGGCAGCTACAACTACAAGGCCGCCTTGAACGACAGCTGGGCCGTTTCCTACGGCGCCGGCGGCGGAAGCGCCAACGTCTCCTTGAACGTCCCGGCCGGGGGCGCCGCAGTGACGTTCTATTTCGATCCCACCTCGCACTGGTTGACCGACAATATCGGCAGCCACATCGTGACCGCGGTCGGCAACTTCCAGACCGCGTTGGGTTGCCCGAGCAATTCGGATCCGAACTGCTTGAAGTCCTGGCTGGAGGACCTGACCGGCAGCGGCGTCTACACGCTGAGCACCGGCGCGATCCCGGCCGGTAACTACACCGTTACCGCAGCAGACGGGCTGGCCCCGGGCACCAGTTACGGTGCGGGCGGCGTCGCCGGCGGCACCGCGATCAATTTCACCGTGCCCACCGGCGGCGGCGGCGCGACCACGACATTCACCTACAGCGCCACCACACACGTGATCTCGGTCAAGGTGGTGGCGTTGGTGCAGGGACCGCCGGTCTCCTTCGGGTCTCCTACCTCCCGGCGCGGGGATGTGGTGGCCAACTTGTTCGAGTGGAACTGGCATTCCGTAGCCACCGAATGTGTCACTGTCCTCGGACCCGCCGGGTACGGCGGTGTCCAGGTGGCGCCCCCGCAGGATTCGTTGACCAAGTCGGACGGTCCAGTGCATCCGTGGTGGGAGGTGTACCAGCCGATCGACTACAAGCTGTCGAGCCGGATGGGCAACGAAACGCAGTTCAAGCAGATGGTCGCGACCTGCCGGAAGGCCGGAGTGAAGGTATATGTGGACGCCGTGATCAACCACATGTCCGGTCAGGGAAACCTGTCCTACGGCGGCGTCACCTACTCCAAGTACAACTACCCCGGTTTGTATGACACCTCGAATTTCCATCACTTCCCGGCTGACTGCCCACAGCCAGATGGCACCATTCATGACTTCAACAACTATCTCGAGGTCACCAAGTGCGAGTTGGTCGGCCTTGCCGACCTGCGTACCGACAGCAACTACGTGCGCAACCAGATCACCGGATATCTGAACAAGCTGTTGAGCTACGGGGTGTCTGGTTTCCGAGTTGATGCTGCCAAACACATCGGGCAGGTCGACTTGGCTGCCATCGAGGCGAAACTGCGCAGGACCGTCGACGGCACCAAGCCCTATATCGCGCTCGAGGTGCCCACCGGCGGACCGGGCAAGCTGACGCCGCAAGCATTCGAGGGTCAGGGCAGCTTGTTGGGCTTTGATTTCGCCGCGCAGATCCTGCAAACCTTCACCAGCAACATCACCGACCTTTCGGTGTTCGGGGAAGCAGCCGGATTGTTGCCCAGCAACAAGAGTTTGGCGTTCGTGGAAAATCACGACACCGAGCGGAACGGCTCCACGCTGAGCTACAAATCGGGCCCGACAAACACCCTGGCCACCGAATTCATGCTGGCCTACGGCTACGGCAAGCCAGAGGTGTACGCCAGCTTCACCTGGACCACGTCCGATGACTCGCCGCCGTCGGATGCGAAAGGATATGTCAGCAACACCAACTGCGACACCGGTTGGGCCTGCACCGACCGCAGTATCGGGGTAGCCAATTTGGTCGACTTCCACAACTATGCGCAGGGGGCTCCTGTCGCAAACTGGTACGACGACAGAGTCAATCTGATCTCGTTCAGCCGCGGCAACAAGGCCTGGATCGCCATCAACAACCACACCACGCCGCAGACCCACACCTTCTCCACCGGTCTGCGAAAGGGCACCTACTGCGACGTCGTGCACGGAACCTTCAGCAGTTACCGCGGTTTCGGCTCCTGCTCCGGCGCAGCCGTCACAGTCGACTCCCGCGGCCGGGTCACATTGACGGTCCCTGCCAAGGATTCGGTCGCGTTCGACGCGGCCGACCGGGTTACGGCGATCACGCCCTACCGGGTGCGTACCAAGAGCTGACCTCGAAAGTTGGAATCGGTACTGGCACCCAGCAACCGAAGCTGCCGAGCAGGTACACGGCCCTTATCCTGACGGCTTCAGCGAGTAGTCCCACCACGATGACTCAGACGCCCAGCCGCCTGCAAGGTCGCGGGGGCTCGCCGGGCATGAGCTTGTTGACGTGGCGTTCCTGTCGAAGGGAACTGAGCGGGGAATAGCAATGCGGTGGCCCTTTACCTGCAGGTGCGGCCGAGGTCGAGCGGGGTGTCAGGGTTGTAAGCCTGGTCACCGGTGGGCAGAGTGCCCGAAGGGCTGAGTCGGCGTCCTAGTCGTGGATCCTGCTACGCGACACTCCCGAGACCCTCTACCGTACAGAACGTGTAGTCTGTAGAGGTGACTGAAATCGGCGTGACCGAAGCCCGGGACCAGCTTGGCGAGCTGGTCAACCGCGCCGCGTACAGCGACGAACGCATTGTGCTGACCCGACATGGCCGGGCCGTTGCCGCGCTGGTACCGATCGCGGTGCTCCACGAGCTGGAGGACGCCGAGGATGCCGCTGATCTGGCGGCGGCCCGGGCGGCGGCCACCGAGAGCGGCCCGAACGTGCCCCACGCGCAGGTGCTCGCCGACCTCGTGGCTGACGAGGCGCGGACATCCCGTAGCGCGTGAGCTACACGATCGAGTGGAAGCCCTCAGCCCGCAAGGAGATCCGCAAGCTTGATCCGACCGTGCGCCGGCGGGTCATCGAGGCCGTCGCAGCTCTCGGCGCCGAACCTCGGCCTCCCGGTTCGGTGACGTTGACCGGCTCGCCCGGGTGGCGGCGCATCCGCATCGGCGGCTACCGCGTCATCTACGATATACGCGACGACGCTCTTGTCGTCCTCGTACTTCGAGTCGGATCCCGAGGCAGCGTATACCGGCGTCTGGACGAGTAGCTCGTCCCGCAGCCCGATCCTCAACCGGGACTGACCCGCCCGCCAGCCAGCTGGTCTTTCAACGCAGATCGACGGCTAGCGGCGCCCATTCGATGTGAATGGTCGAATTATCTGGCACGATCTGGTCGATTTATTTGGCACTATTGGGGGCCGGCGACGAGTGTCTGTCGGGCGGCGTCGACGACCTCGGCAGTGATGACGTCGAGTTGGTTGATGTCCAGCACACGTGCGATTTGGCTCATGAGTCGTTCGATGAGGCGGAAGTTGCCGCCGGTGGTGCGGGTGATGGCGGTGGCGGCCCCTTGCGGATCGGTGGGGTCGAATGGGAGTCCGAGTTGCTGCCAGTAGTGGTGCAGGACGGGTGAGATGTCCTCGGGGTCGAGAGGTCGGTATTGATGGGCGAAGCCGACGCGGCTGTAGAGCTGTGGGTATCGGGCGAGTTGCCGGTCGAAGCCGGGCATGCCGATGAGGATCAGACCCATGTCGGCGCGGTCGAAGAAGTCGCGCAGTTGTTCCAGGCCGCTGGTTTTCAGCCGGTCGGCTTCGTCGATGATGACCAGCTCGGTCCGCGAGTCAGCTTCGAGCCGGAAATCGTCGAACGGATCGTAGTCGGCGTTGAAGGCGCGTTCGATGTCGCCGCTGAGGGTGTCGACGCGGTAGTGAACCTCCTGGAGCAGCTGCCGGGCGGTGATGGTCACGTAGGGGGTGAACATCGCCGTACGGCTGGTCAGCAGTGATCGCGGGAGGGTGGAGTCCCGGCTGTATCGGTTGACGGTCCAGCGGTCCCAGTCGTCGGCGGCGGCGTAGTGCGGGCGGACAGTGTCTTGCCAAGTCCGGGCGCTCCGTAGCAGGCGCCGATGTAGCGGTGCCGGCGGACCGCGTCGGCGAACTCGACGAACCGGCGGTGTTGCTTGGTGATCTGGAATCCGGCCAGCCGCCGAGGCGGCCGGGTATCTG
>JAABUP010003870.1_pt1 | contig 25802 bp, 30 predicted proteins | sample 5559201 | NCBI WGS metagenome assembly JAABUP01 (sample SAMN10711887, study PRJNA513373) | rock metagenome | isolation source: Antarctica rocks | place: Antarctica
TCAGCTGCTCCAACTGCTTTGTGAGTTGCTCCAGCTTGTTGAGCTCAGCAGTGGCACTTTGGTGCACAAGCAGATGTAGCTCTTGACACAGCTGCTCTTTGCTGCGCTCATGGGATCTCAGCACCTCCTCTGCTTGCTCTGCTACCTACAAGCAGTCAGCCTGCATAAGCCTTGTACAGCAGACCATGTTGACATCAATTCCCATCAGATTGCTGATGACAGATAGTGTGAATCCTCATGCAGCCTGCTTCTGTCATCAAATTGGTGTGCCAGCTTCTCTGCTCTGAGACTCACAGATGGCTCTGGTGTTTGGGTGAGCACCAAGAAGCCGTTTGATATGGGTTTGATGCTCCTTTATTGATCAGACAAGGGCTCGTTCAGCTGCATTTACCTTTTGGGCAAAAACAAACTTTTGCCTGGCTGCTACCACCTGCTCGTTTTTGGCTTCAATTTTCTTGCGGAGCATCTCAAGTGCTGACTTCTTGGGGCCAGTGGTCAAGTTAAGCTGTGATTGCAGCTGTGCCAGCTGTGCCTCAACATTTTTGATATGCGAATAGTTCTTGGCAATGCTCCTGCGGCACTCAAACATTTTCAAACCATTGGGGATGCTGCAACAAAGGTGACAAGCATAACTCACTCTCTGAGGTGCTGCTCTTTCTTCTCGACGTCCTGCAGGAGAAGGCGAGGTCAACCAAGGTCAGGAGAAGCAACCAGGCACACAAACTCACCTTTTTTGCTGGAGCTGCCTCTGCCATTGTGTGTATTTGGCCGGAGGCAATAAAATCCAGACAGTACTTCTACGCGGTTTCGGGGCTCCAGACTGGCGTGTATTGTCCGCAAAGCGCCTTGTTGCTCAGGTCTGCGGAATAACTTGTGACCTCTGTAAGTGTGTTGAGCACGCGACAAACGTTTCAGCACAATATGCAGACTGAGTTTCCTTTGATGTCTGCTATCTATTCAAGCCAAGTCGCAGATGACTGGCGTTTATGACTGGCAAGCGGGGGAGGGAGGTTACGTTTCGCGGGCGCGGGCTTGACTGCATATGCTTCGGCCAATGTGTTTGCTGGCAAGTTGTGCATATCTTAACGTATGCAGTGTGCGGCAAGCGACTACCTTCTTCGACATAAGGCAATACAGTCTGGTCGGAAGGATACAAGCTGAGTGTGTTAGTTCGCTGTGATCTCTGCTGCCGGCTGCGACTGTATTCCGCGGATGAGCCTCGACTGCGGTCGGTGCAGAGCGCTGCATCGCCGTGAGCGCCTCGGTGGTCATCAACGCTCTTGCACATTACTGGTGTTCTGCCTACTGAGTGCAGCCTTGACCAGAAAGGTTTCTGCTAGCCCGTCAGTGTCAGGACCTAGGCCCGGCGACAGCGAGCTTAATGATCTGGCCGCCTCGACTCGGCATGGAATGTCTGATCCGCAAGCAGATGATCCCCCACAGTGTACCGCAAACCTGGATCAGGGCGAAGCAGCACACCCCGCCATGTTACAGGCAGGGTCCGCAAACGCAAAATCTGCGCACTTTGCAGAGCATGGCGTCAGTCGAATGTTCATTTTGCTCGATGGCTGTGGATGCTGAGTTCAGCGTGTAACTGCTACTGACTGCAGTTGAACAGCATATCTCAAAGAAGTCTCTTGGCTTCAAAGTCCAAGCCAGCACCCACACTCACCTCCGTCCTGCATTCGATGATACCAAAAAGGTCTTTTCTCCAGGTCAGGGCTTTCAGCTGCTCAAAAAAACCGCAAAATTGATACTGCTGTGTGTCCCAAATCTTTCTGACAGGTGCAGGTGCCTGAACCATATGCTCCTGCTGAAGCTCCAGCGACTAGCAGCCCCTCCACGCCATCTCCCTCTTCAGGGATGCAGGTGAAGCCACACACCAATGACAAGCATTACCATGACTTGAGATAGGCCATGTCACAGCCTTAAAGCTTGCTGAAGTACAGCATTGCAATACAGAACAATGGACTGACGCTCAGTCTGCATGTTTCCGTCAAATCAGCTGCATGCTGCAGCCAGAGCATAGCAAACTCTAATGATACCCTCTATTGCCTCTTCTGCACTGGTCATTGTCTGCTGAATGGCCCTGCAGGTGCCGTCCCCATATGCATCTCCCTCCCCTTCTAGCTTGGCAGCCCCTCCTCCTCCTCCTCTTAGCTCCCCAACAGCCACAGCAGGGGTGACATCACCACCAGCAGCAGTCACATCAGTGCCAGTCACCACTGCTACACCAGCTCCAGTGACAACTTCTCCTCCATTTGTATCTGCAGCCACGACTCCAGCTGTTACAATTGCGGCGAGCCCTGCTGTTTCCACATCACCTGTCACAACCATCGCAACATCACCAACTCTGCTGGCGTCAGTCACAAGCCCAGCCACCACGGCATCAGCATCAATGGCTGAAACATCTCCAGCATCCACCCCAACCAGCACCTCAGCTGCTACTACATCCACTCCAGCTCTCACAGCAGCTGCCTCTAGTAGCTCGTCATACACTTTCTCTTCTGCTTCTACTGGATCATTGTCTGAAACGCCTTCACCAACCCTGACCACAGCTGCGACAGTTCTGGTCAATGCATCAGCTGCTGCGCCATCTGCAAGCCTGGTATTTCCTGCGATACCTCCGGGAATGGAGCCTGTGGTTAGCTGTCAAGCCACATTTGAAAATATTCCAGCTACCAGCCTCACACCGTCTGAGGTTGAAGAAGTGGCAGCGTCGCTTAGTCAAGCTATCAGCCTGTATGTGGGCAACACTACGCCAATTACCACTTCCATTGTCGCCATCAACGCAGACTACAGCTTGGCGTCAGCACCCAGTCAAAGCAGGCGTCACTTGTTGCAGTCTGGCAACACTTTACAGAGCACTGTGACCTTCACAGCCACATTTGCTGCTGCAACAGCTGCAAGTGATGCAACAGTGCTTGCAGACATTCAAGCGGCGGTGGCCACAGCTGTCTCACCATTGGCAGTGACCACCACTGCACTTGATGTGGGCTCTGAGTCCTGGAATGTGACCATTGTTTTTCCTGCCAACAATCAGGTATGTGCTGCTCTGCCCAGCATGTCCAGACTTTGAATCTATGCTTGCAAGTGTATATGCCATCTTGTATCACATGCAATCGATAAGTGTGCCTAATGGAGGTTTTTGTAGAACATCATCCACAAATTAGTCAACACTGTCTGCACAAATGCAGGTGTCCAGCTCAGCTAGTCAGGGCACTTTAGCTGCCACCAACTTTGCGGCAGCTCTGAAGAGCAACCCAGCGACAGCCCTGCCAGGCCTTGTCACTGGTGTTGGCTCCTTCACAGTCTCTTCACCCCAGATTGCAGATGCCATTGTTTCCCAATCCCCAGGGAGTGTATCTCCAGCTGCCACGGCATCCCCTTTCAGTATCCCTGCGGAGGGCACTCCTGCAGTAGCCTCCCCTGAGTCCACACCTGCTGCTCCTGCTGAGACCACTACTGCCGCTCCTGCAGCCACACCTGCTGCCACCAGTGCAGCAGCTACAGCTGCAACCACAGCAGCCACGCCTGCTGCTACCAGTGCCGCCACAACTGCTGCCACTCCAGTCACAAACGCAGCAGCGTCCACGTCACCAAGCAATCCAGTTACACCATCTGCAAGTGAGACCGCATCAGCTGCGACTGCCAGCCCTACTGTTGCATCACCACCTGCTGCCACTCCAGCCCCTGCAATGACTGCACCAACTACCGCAGAAGCTACACCCTCTCCCACCTCACTTGCTGAAGTGGCCTTCTCATCATCCTCACCTGCTCTTCCACCACCGCCACCTCCCCCTCCTCCTCCTCCTCCCCCTCCCCCTCCCCCTGAAGGCACCCCTGCAGCAGTGCCTGCAGCAACTTCCTCAGCAGGCACCCAGGAATCATCACCTGCTGCTATTGAGAGCGTCTCAGCAACAAGCCCAATTGCCACCCCAGCCTTTACAGCAGAAGCTTCCCTGACACCTGCTGAGGAAGCTCCTGTTGCACCTGCTGCATCTCCTGATCTTGCCATGAATCTCACTATTGCCTTCCCTCCTCTAGCATACCTTTCTGCCCAGGACCTGGCTACAACCCTGTACACCAACTCGGACAAGGCTCTTTACAACGTCACTGCATACAACGGTCCGGTAAACATCACTAACGTGGTGTATGGCAGCATGCTGGTACCAGCACCTGCTGCTGCACCTGCTCCTGCTCCCAGCATGATGCCAGCAGCTGCGCCTGAAGCTGCAGCAGCACCTGAGAGTGCTGGAGCTGCCATTGAGTCGTACTCTGGACCGGTACTAACCTATCTGCTGCCAGTACTCATGATGTCTCTTGCCCATGCACACATGTCTGTCGGACAAGCTGGCAGACTTGTGCAAACTTGAGTGTTGGCCGCCTGCTTTTGCTTGAATGCTGTAAAGTTTGCCTGGTGCTGTTGCGGGGATAGCTTCTTGCCTTTGTTGTAAGGCAAGGCCAACCTAAGTCTTTCTGAGTGTCCAATGGCGTACTGAAGCGCTAAGCATGTTCACTATGATCTGCAGGAAGAAGATGCTGATGCGCTACCTAGGTATGTGTAACCATCTTGAGCATCACTGTGTCATGCTTGCACCACTCTGCTCCACTGAAGTCAGTCAGTGATGCACTAATTGCTTCTTGTATTGTACCTGCATGTAAGGATTGCTTTGTGGCTGCAACAGAAAGCTTGGAAAGCCTGTTGTCACCAAGCCTTCATCTTGGTCTTGCAACCATGCGCACTGTGTGAGTCACCCACTTTGTGAGTCAGCCCTCATACCAATGAATGCCCATAGCAAATTCGAACTGATGTCTGTTTTCTACTGAAAGTGTGTCTACCTGGTATGCCCCAAGCATGTTTGTGCTTGTGTCAAGGAAGCTGATGACTTGCATGTTGGTGCAGTGGGCAGTTGTATGCCATCAATATGCAGTTTGGTGTTGGAGGGGCCAGGACCAACAGCTCAGCCAACCTGCTAGTGTTCTCGTTTAACACCAGTGTCACCCCCAGAGCCACAGACTTCACAGTGCAGCTCAGCAACACCAGCCAGACTGGCAACGTGTCTGTGCTCTCCACTTACTCTTCTTCTTCTGACTACCTTGTCCGGGTGTGTCACTTATCATGCAGTTCCGAGAAGTTAGCATACTGTGTCTATTGACTGTGCTGCATACGTGTGATGCAGTGTGCAAAGCCACAGGATCTGCTGCATTTGCTGCCCACAACACTCTATCACCTCACTCTGTGGGCTCTTGTCTTGCCAATTACAAGCATCGTGCAAACAGGATTCATGAGCAGCAGATCAGATGCTTCGCTGACTGTGGCAAGCCAGTGCAATGCTACATGTTGCTCATCTGCCTGACGCTCTTTTTGATCATCAAGTATGCTGTGCACGCAGGTGGACAGCCCAGTGGGGTACGTAGGTCCAGTGACAGTGGATTATGCCTCTCCTACAGTTCAGGCAGTCAGCTACAATGTGGTTAATTCCTTGCTGCTGGTCAAAATCACTGCCTCCACAGCTACACAGCAGTGAAGGTTGACTCCAGTGATCAAGTAACGAGGACACGACTTTGCATGTGATGGCTTCTGTCGGCAGCAACTCCAGATCATGGTTGATGACATGTCAATGTTCAAGACCACTACTGTGTGCGCAAGCTCAAATGGGTGTTTGCAGTTTTGTACCAACGCCTGGTGTTCATTCTTGTGCTTGACATGCATACTTTTGAATATGCAGCGCTCAGCGTTGCTACTGCTTAGCTTGATTATAGGCTGCCCAACATAGCAAACAATTGTCAGCTGCACATGGAAACGCAGCTTTGTTGTGCCCAACATGTTGATACATGAAACGCTCCGCTAATTTGACGCTCAGCAGCTCTTCATTTGTGTGTGTGGCAGTCCTGCAGTGCGCCATGATGTGCTGAAAATGCATGCAATTCGTAAGAAAAGCCAACAGCCCGTGCATACACATAAGCATCATCTCTAGACAGCAATACGTTTCGTACAAGGCCTGGATCCATGAGCCAGGACTAAAAGTATATGTACAAGCCATACTAGCCTTGTTCCGAAACACCCAAACATTTGAAGAGTATAGCTAGTGTTTTGGATCAGCGTAGATTTGCAGACTAGGGCCACATGCAGTTTAGGCAACCTTACATACAGTGTAGCCAGCCAGCCAGCAGCCAGCAGCTTGAATCTGCCTGTTTCGGACAAGATCAAAAGGTCAGCCTGAGCCCAAGCTGTACAACCGTTAGATTCAGCATACACAACGGTAGCTGCTGCAAGTAAGGTGGTCCCAAGACGCACAAAGGCAGCTGACTCAGGGTCTCAGATTGTAGCAGCCCCAACAGCGCTTGCTGCAAGGAAAACAGCTGCTGTCAGTCGGTTATTGCCTGTGGCTAGCTCTTCAGCTGGTGATGCGGATGTTAGTCAGGCCACAATGCAGCACAACAATGTCTCAACAACACAACCACCAGAGCCAAGCACATCATCTGGTCCTGTCTCTGTCATTGCTGCATAGCAGGGCTTTGCAAGCAATGAATGCAAGATACCACCACCACACTGTACCGTAGTGTCCAACCTGCACAGTCCCTGATGCACATGACAACTCAGCACCAGCAGTCTGTGCAGACTTGCAATGCTGCAACTGCTTGTATTAAGGCAGTGCTCACTATACACTGCAGATTGTAATGGCAGGTAAAAATGTGTGTGTGACATACATGTGCGTGCATGCGTGCGGCAGAACATGATGCTACAGGAGTCAGGACAAGCCTAATGTAATTGAGCTTGTTGAGCGTGGACCATGCACAGGTTTTTCACATCTCTGATGAGCAGCGAGCAGTGCATGCAGCATGTGGCATGGCCATCTGGATCTATCGACCACAGTTGATGAACTGATTACAACTATTGTGCGCCCAGAAGGGACTTCGCGCTTTCATAGGTTCCCCAGCATATTGCAGCAGCTGGTATGTGAAAGAGACATCGTGGTTTCAGTCCAGACCAGAGAGCTCGCTTGCCCTCTTCTCTAACTATCTGCCTCAACATTGGCCTCTGCACAAAGCAAACAGCTGACAATTTATATTGAACGTGACCGTAAACTGAGAACCAGGCCTTGCACATGCACATGCACACGCTTGATATCACAGTTACAGCAGCACACACCAACCACCTGTCAACTGATTGTCCCTGACACAGAGGGGTTGCATAGACAGGACACTTGTAAGCAATTGAACAGTCATGATCACATAGCTCCCTGCTTGCTATGTGAAAGCTTGCAGGGAGCTTGCCCTATGCGCCATTAGCAAGACATGTACAAGGCATCTTCTTACCACTGCTGTAGTGCTGTAGCGTGTGGCGCTGTTAACACCTTCCAGTTGTAAACGAGTCTTGACCACATCAAGGGGGGTCGTCAGGGCTGCAGAAACTCCCCCTGCCATCCCACCAGCTGCTAACTGCACTGCCAATGACTCATCCTCTTCCATTGCCAGCAATTTCTTACAGCTCTCATAGGTGGCAAAATGGATGGCTGTGAATGGGACATTCATTACTAGCTGCATCAGACCAGACACATCAGATGATAGATTACAACCCAAAGAGGTAGCTTGCAGTGGACAACAAAGCAGGTGCGCAACCAAACTAAGTCAAGCATGCTAGTGCAGAATAATGGCTGCATAATCAAGATGGAGAGGCGATGTTGATGCTCGACAGCATCAGATATGCTGCTCTTTTGCTGTCCGCCACCTTGACTGGTGCAGCTGCATGCTAGCAGTTGCAGCTGAGGACTGGAAGAGCAACTTGTGCCCTGCTTTGGGTGGATTTGAGGACATCAGTTGAGCAACATGCATGTCAAGGACAAGTGCTTATGCATCGAAGCACAAGACTGGCCGATCCCATACTTGCCAGGCAAAGCTTGTTACCAGAATGCAAATGGACGGCCCAGCACACAAGCTATGATCCACCAGTGTTTCATGGTGACCAGTCATTGTGCATGACAGATGGAGCAGAAACATATTGTTGTCTTTGATGGCTTGAACAAAGCTACAGTCACAAAATGCTATGCTAAGCAGGCTGTGACCAGCTTTGAGAAAAGTGTGCTATGCATTTCTGGCGAGGCTCACTGTTGTTCTATACGATTTGAAGAAAGCCGATACACCCTCCTCCCTGCTAACCCTGAGTATACAGTCTGTCATGCCTCTGTATGGGCTATTGGCAACCTGTAATCGCTGTTTCACCACATCTGACGGTGTCATGACCCCATCATTTACAATGGTGGCCATGGAGCCAGCGATTGCTGTTGCCATGGGGTGGTGCCCAGCTTTATTGCCGCCTAGCGCATCCTTTGCCAGCTCGTATGTTGCAAAATACAAAGCATGGGCAGGCCTGCAAGCAGCGCATGCTGAGCATGCTAACATCAGACTTGACCCTCATCAGTCATTCTTCCTTATGACTTGAAGTTTGTGATGCAGATGCATACACAGATGCAGTGCAGTAGACGCAAGTACACTGCACAATAAGCTTGATTCTAGATAGCTGCAATGGCTGGTAGGTGGCAATTCATGAAGTGCCCAGTGCATGGGCTAGCACGTATGACGCATCAAATTGGCATAGATTTGAATGACATCCCACATGGATGCATGCCTGCAGCAGTCCAGATCTCACCCTGCTGCCCATGTGGTGACGCCAACACCACCATACAAGCCTGCAATGCCCTCGCGCTTGATCACAGCTGCCACAGCCCTGGGCACTGATGACCCACGCAACTGCACCATGCCGGTTTTACATTGAGCTGGGCAACATCCACGGCAGAGAATGATGATGAGTACAGGTGCCAGGTTGCAGGCGCATGCAAATGTGTTCCGGATGAGATACCGTGCACAGTTTCGCACAGCCAATTTTCATGTTCAACATTACTGCAGTTTTGACAGCTGACAGCAAACTCTGAAGTCATCATGGTACACGTGCAAACGAGCACATGACTGAAATAGTTGAACAGCGTACCCGCTGACCAGGGTGACCCAAGGCCTGCATGCGTGTCTTGATGGTGTCCATAGGATACATGGCTATGTGCTCAGAAATGCCCGCGACAGCTCCAGCAAGCATGTGCTGCAGGAGATAGAAAGTTCAAGCTAATTTAGAAAGCCATTCCTTGCTGGAAACTTTGCTGGCAACTGGTGTGTTTGTACCACTGACTCATACCGAGACAAAGTTTAGGCCTCCATACTGCGATTCCCCGGGAATCTGGTGTGATACATCAAGAGTGTCACAAACGTGTGAAGGCCCGGCTGCACTTGATGACACCTGTCGCTCTATAACCGGATCCATGTTCAGACTGCCGACGCTGCCGCTTTGCCTTTGTTTGACATTTCAGAGAACGCCTGTCCCTTCCCATGCCGGTGCATATAGCAAAGTGCAAGCATGCAAAGTCGCCATCAACGAGTATGCAAACTGCGCACAATGCCGTTGCTTGTTAAAGACGTCGGCACATGGAGTGATCACCGTAACGAGACGGGATGAGTAATCTTAGTCACAGTGGTTACGTGGAGTAAGGCAATTGCACTTGCAGGAAGTTACTTTCAACTTTGCAAGTCCGCTAGAAAAGTCTGATACGCTGTAACCGCCCTATGGCCTAGCTTCGTGCAGCTGGTGGTCGCCAAGTTGTGAGCAGGGTCTCAGTCAAACAGTCTGCAACTGATGGCGTCCCACTGTCTGTCGGAAACAGGGCGCAAGATGGCAAAACTCACTCCTGTCTGCAGAGGAGCAAGCCCAAAAGCTCCTGCACTAGTTTGATCTTACAGCAAAGTATGGCCCCTGTACAGATATGCCAAGAAGACAAGGTAGGCTGGATGAACACAAGCCCATGGTGGCACACACAACTGTTGTCACGTGCTCTGTACACTTACTCTCATCATCAGCCTGACAACATACGAGGAGCTTACTCAAGACTTACAAAGTCACTCCATGCTCCTGGCATGCACCCCACACACAATCCATTCGATGGCCAGCAAGGACAACTTGACCACAACATAGTCAACTTGTAGCTGCTGGACATCTCGTGAATTTACATCAAAACAAGAATGCTCTCCAGGTGGGATCGTGCCAGTAAGCTTGGCTAGACCCTCCACAAGAGTGTGCTGTAAGCCTTGGAGCAGCTTGACGCAAGTCATCTGGGCAGACCGCACTTGACTGTGACTCCTTTATTGGAAGTTCCAGTGGACATACTGAGGCTGCAGACAGACTTTTCTGGCACAGTTCCAGAACATATGAACAGAACACACCTGATGCAAAAGGCAAAAGCATTCAAGGGCAACCACACGCATTGCACGTCTTTTGTCCGCGTTACTGATGAGGCCTAATAATTTAAAAACAAGCCCCTAAGAACATAAGCTTATTTAGACTTAGTTGATTAGTAATATGCTGTGGGTGTAATACAGTAGTCAACTGCAATTGCCAAAACTGCTGGTTTTGATAATTCTGATGAATGTCTGTACAGATGTGTGTGTGCCATGCATATACCGGTATCAACATGGCACACAGTACAGTACCGTATCACTACTCCTGGCCTCTTTCTAGATGCTTCAATCATCCAATCAGCACCCTTCAAGTCACTTTTTGCACAGGGTTGGGTTGTATTGCGTGCTGATGTCGTACAGGGTGATAGGGTCTCACAATGAGTTTGGTTGCAGAGGTGCATTTTGACAAGACACACATGCTGCGGCCAGGCTGCATCACGCCATAGTGCTATGTGATACACTGCTACACTAGTGTACTTTTGCATTTTCCCCACTTGAGTGTGAACGTCCTCATTCATCACCAAGCACTTAGGGCAGGAAAACAATAAGCAGAGAGCACAAAGCCAATTGTCATTGAATGACCATAACACTGATTGAGTTCACAACTCACACTGGGGGCACGATTTTAACACAACTCTGAGGGGACAACCTCAACACAATTCTGAGGGCACGACCTCAACACAAATCTGAGCGCACAACCTCTCTCTGAGGGCACAACCTCAACACCGCTCTGAGGGCAAAACCTCAACGAAACTGTGAGAGCACAACCTCAACAAAACTGTGAGAGCACGACCTCAACACAAATCTGAGCGCACAACCTCAACAAAACTCTGAGGGCAAAACCTCAACACAAGCCAGTCAGTCAAAAATCAGTATTGCATTCTTTGACCCTGTAGCCAGGCACTCCACATCTGTTAAACTTTTTGCGAACGTCCCAGACAGATGTAGGGTTGCGGACACGGTTCTGACCACCATGCACCGTGTCATGCTCAAGCAATTCGTCATCATCCTGCTCAGACTCTAAGGCACTGCGATTGACCACCTTTCCATTGTTTGCACATGCCATCAACTACCACTCATGGCTACCTGTGCGATGTGGGCATTGCAAAGGATACATAGCAATCAACATGATGTCATGACCGCATCTTGTAGACACAGTTCTGCATGTATGGAACTGGAGCAGAAGCAAAGATGCAAGCATGCTACAATGTAAACAAAGCAGTGGACAAAGAACGACATATGCAGTGTGCAAAGGCACTGGTATGGAGACTAGAAAGGCAGATACTCATAAAAAAAGGGCCCTTGCTTTGTGTTGCCACTACAAGCCTCACCAGAAGGCTCTTGCCCAAATCACCCCATGCACTTGCCCTGCAGCTGTAACCGAGATGGTTGATGTTGATCGTAGCATTGCTAGCTGTCTTGCGTGGTGTCAAACCATCTTCTCCAACCACTCACCTGCACCATACCTCACAAAACGAGGATATGTTGCATAGGCAAAGCCTGCTCTTGTGTTGCTGGCAGACATTTATGAAATAATTGCTTCCCATGGCCTGCTCAGCATAATTGACAACTGTGGCATAACATCCTTTTGCTGCAAAGATTTTGTCAGAAGCAGTTACAGCATGCAAAAGCAAATTATGCGCCTGGGGCCAGCTGGCACTGCTGAAAGCGGCAGGCTGTTGCATCATCCTGCTGTGCTCATCAAGCATGTGTGAAGCTGAGGCTGTGCTGCGCTGAAAAGGTATGAATGTGCTGACTGCTGCAACATCAGCAATGTTGTTGTTTGCAAATGCGCTGTCACTGGATGCATCTTGAGGTTGTTTGCTGGCAGCATTCTCCTTCTCATAGTTGAGAACGTGACACAAGGGAGGGGCAAGGCCATCTCTGGCCTGCAAGGCAGCGATGTAGCTTTAGATGCTGGGGATGTGTGCATGATGCATGGTCCAGTGGCAGGCTGCCTACAAGGTTGTGGCAACATATAATCTGCAATGCTGCACAATGCAACAGAGCTGACAAGTTGATCATTGCATTCCATGCGGACAAGATGCTGAAACTCCTGTCTACAGCTGCATCTCATATGTCTCACCCTGAAGTCATGTTTGGGGCATGGCAGGGTTGCTGGTTCCAATGCAGTTGTCCCCAAAGGTGACGGCCTCTGCTATCTGTGATCAAGCAGAAGTGTTTGACACAGACGCAAGTCTGGTGCAACAGCTGTAGGACCCAAGTTTGCGATTGTTCAGCGCTGGTCAAATATATGGTGCCCCGGAGTCCAGTAACAAGTACTGCCTTCCTGTTAGAGACCGTGGGAGAGTTACAAAGATCAGCCAGGTCAATACACTCAACACAACAACGTCTTGTTGATAGTGGGCTGGGGGTCATTGCTGTAACAAAAGCACCATAGGCAGTTCTCAGGAAGGTGGGCGGGGCTGCGAGCGTGAGCAGAACGGAAGAAACACCGGTGAGAGTCACGCAGCAACAACTCAGCTCGCCCTGCGTCCCTGAGCCTACCTGTGTAGGCAGGCTACACGCACCTTACACAACGCAAGCACAGTGTGCCGAACGCTAAGCTCTTGTTCACCGACTGCGTCGAGTACGGGCGGGCTCCTGGCAGTACCAGCCTGGTACTACCAGCCTGGCACTACCAGGCTGGCACTGGTTTGCTCTAACCGATGCACCGTACCGGGTTATACAATACCCTAATTAGCAATATACCGGTAATGTTACGGTCTTAGGGTGGAGAGCAATGCTTGAAGAACAGAAGGCTACCGCGACTCTCGCTTTGCCCGTCCAATGATCGCGGCAACAAAGCACGACTTCCACAAACAACCTCTTGAGCAGACGAATAAGTTTGGGGACAGTTTCCCAAACAGCACGGGCTGTCAGTCTTAAGTGCTTTCGCACCCAAAGTTGCCCCCATCTACAGGTTCAGTCCGTTATATCCGACAGCAATGTCTGAAACCGACACCGACTTACCAAAGACGCTCATCAAGCGTATAGTAAAGCGACATTTGAGCCAAATCGACAAGGGTGACACAAAAAGAGACACACAGATCAACAAAGACGCTCTCCTGGCGTTCTCAGAATCCGCCAAAGTGTTCATCAACTACGTCACTGCTACGGCCAACGACATTTGCAAGGAGAGCAAGCGGCAAACCATCAGCGTTGATGACATCTTCCGGGCTCTGGAGGACACAGACTTTGTAGACCTTATTGCTCCCCTGAAGCAATCACTGGAGGGTATGGCAACACAATACATGTGCAGCGAACATTGGCAGTCATTGTCCGTTTTGCCACAGCACCTGTGGACTGTGCAATCACAGCTTAACGTCTGAATGGGAATAGGCAGTCGTTTGTGTCTAGGGAATGAAGTTAGTGTGGTCTCTCTGTAGATGTGCTTTGATTTCTTGCAGTTTTCAAGAAGGACACCAAAGAGAAGAACCAGAAGAAAGCTGAGGCTAAGAAGAGGAAGGCTGAACAGATAGAGCAACAACAGCAGCAAGAGCCAAGCACGGATGATGTGGCTGACATGGACCAAGGAGACCCCGTTTGTGCATTTGCATCAAACCAGCAGCCAGCCCAAATGGAGGCCCAGCTGTCAGCAGAGCAGCAACCAGTGCATCCTCACCCATCTGTTACCATGCAGCCTCCTAGTACAACTCAGCAATCAGCAGTGAAACTCAATGAGCATGGAGGTGACAACCGGCAGAAGCAGGCCCCATCAGACTTATCTGACTTGCCCATGACTAATCCTGAGGCTTCTCAGAGGATAGTATCAATGCAGCCTCCACCACAATTGACTGATTTGGCACAAGTACCTCAGGCAGCTGCATTGCCTCACATCTAAGAGCAACCAACTTCAAACACATTGACAGTACAACTGGTTTGAACAGTCATGGGTGGACTGCAGGCATCAGCCGTTGCTGTTCAACATGGACCAATTGCTTGAATGCTGTGTTGCACATGCTGCCTCTGATGCAGTGTTTACACAGTGATCCACTCACTTCAAGGTTGTAGCCTTGAACTCATTGATAACCGAGAGTTTCAGTCACTGTGTCCACCCCTGCAGTATGTGGCAGGTCGCACCACATGAGTCGTGCAGAACTTGCAGCAAGTTTTGTTACAGCGAGCTGCGTAGAGATGTGCATTCATGACATGAAATACTGTAGGCACTGCTTCTCCAAGGATGCAAAGTGTGCCCATAAGGGTTATGACGAATGATGTTATCTTTCCCTTCAGGGAAGGCAGCCGTATGCAAGACTTGCCCTGAGCTACTGGTCTTGCATTATCCCATCGATAGGTGACTGCATCTATATCAGTCTCTACGATTTACTTACGTGCATGTGCTTGTATACATGTACACATGTGCGTGAGCATGGACTGCTTGACTAGTGACAACTGGTACAGCCTGTTGAGAACAGAAGATCGAGCGTTTAGAATTCATGTTGTCGTATACAAGGGCTGCCCACGAGAGATGATGCAGCTGGGCCCGCTGAAGATTTGTAATATAGGTAATGAAAATGTCCCGGACAGGGGTGATGAAAATGTCCAGGAGTCCTGTCTTCTTATTGAATACCATGAATTGTTTGTGTGTCTTCGTGCTCAGCATCCAACCGAATGCAGAACTACCATACACCAGCTCTTTGCCTCAGAAACCAATCAGGAACATGCTACAGGCTGACCCTTGCATCAAACGCTAAACCTACTCAGTGTATTTCAGTAGTAAAATGCTTGATGTGCACACATGCCACATATGGAGTATCAGAACTACTACCCTGGCAGTCAGAATTAGCTGCTGCTATTCACACAAAGCTAAAGCAGACCAAGAGCTAATAACAAGACAGGTTAACTCACACACAAGTCTAACGACCCAACTTTCACATCTAGAAGTTTGACGGGCAGTCACACACTACACGATTGGGATGTCCAGAGCTTGGTCAATCGCCTTAACAAATGTAATGGCTTCCTCAACGCTGGGTTTGACAACCATTAGCTCACAAACCCAGGTGGGCATACCATCTGTTACGCACGTCACCTTCTGTCCCTTCTGCACCAAAGCTCGAGCATATAGTACATCTGGATGGTGTTGCCAATCCTGCAACACCAGACACAGGCTTGAGTTACCTTGCAGACTGCCCATTGACAGAATAGCAGGAAGCAGACTACCCACAGAAGCACTACAATCCAAGGCCTACTGATCCTTCTGAATTCACAGCACAGTCTGGCACAACTGTGCTACAAGCTGTGCAGGCTGAGGCATCAGCAGTAAGCAAGCTATGCAAGCATGCAGCTATGCTTGCGTGGCTGAAGGTGCAATCTGAAACACATGCAAGGCTTTACCTTGAGGAAGTCAATATGCTGCATCCTGCCAGTCTTCTGTGCATTGATGGAGTACTCAGCAATATACATGAGGGGCTTGGCTGCGATTGGGGGTCTGGAAGGGATGCCTGCACAGGTGAGCAGGTGCTCTTCCACCAGGTCCACTCCCCACACCAGCAGGTTGGTGTTGCGCACGGGGCCGCCCCCCATGCGGCAGTTCACCTCAATTAGGCGGGGCCCGCGGCTTGTGTACTTCAGCTCCACATGGAATACCCCCTGCGCCACGCCTGCTCATCACAACTACTACCCAACACGCTGTCACTCTTCACACTTTTGACTCAAGGGATTTTGACGGGATGCAAACAGGATTGGTCTCCATGCCACATGATCATCAACTGAGCTGAGCTTTCTAGCAGAGACGCATCACACAATGCCAGCCAAATGAGGGGGTGTAATAGAGGCCTGCTAAGTGCAAGGCTGACTGACCTGTTTGAAGCCTAAGCACTGGGTGGATTGCACTGCCATCTGCATGAGCTCCTGCTGCTGCTTGGTAGGCAGAATACTGGGGCAGTTGCTGCCTGTCTCGTTGAAGTAGGGCTCCACAGTGGGCCAGTTGTCCGTGATGGCCCCATACACGGCCTGCCCCTCACTCAACACCAGGTCCACATCCACCTCAGGCCCATCCAGATACTCCTCCAGCATCAGAGTCAACTTGATCCAGCTGTCTGCATTGCCCTGCACACTCACTCTAATTTAGTCTTTAGCTACTCTCAAATTTAGTCACAGCCCTATTTGTGCTTGAAGCTGTAATGCACATGACGACCTGCAGTGCAACTCAACTTTGTGAGAAGAATAGGGCGTAGCTTGCACATGGTCGTAAAGTTTATAATGTAAACCATAGGGAATCTGCATTTGAGCACATGTCCATAAACTTCTTCAGGGAACTGAACCAACAGAAGGTACAACAGCAGACATCGGACCTCCCCCAAAACTGCAATTCCTTGCCATCTTCCAATTTGATATTACTTTTGGAAAACCAGCTGGGTCAATGTTCACAAGGCCAAATTATGGGCACTCCTTGCTGCTGCACACAAACAACATCTTTCTCAAAGTACTATTTGTAGAGACAGCATCCATGGGTGTGAGCACATGCAGGCTGACCTGTGACACAGTGGCATCAATGGCCTGGTCAGCAGCGCTGTCTTCATCTTCCTCTTCTCCTTGTTGCAGGGCGCCAGCTACAATGTGGGCCTTGGCCAGCTCACGAGTGACCCTCTTGTAAGCCTGCTCCAGCTGAGGCATGTCATTCACCCTCACCACCCCAATTGAGGCTGCTCCATAGATTGGCTTGATGACTGCACCCAACAAATCCACATGCGTTCTTGCACTCATTGCCAAAATCTTGCCAACTCCTGGGCAAAACATGTCATCTTGATTCACAGTGCTGTTCTAAACTCATCCTAGTTGTCTGTGCTTTGTCTGTGGCTTGATGTCATTGCAACCAACTGAAAAATTGCACCATTGTGTTGGGAGTTGCAGAGATTCACAGAGAGCAAGAGCACCCAGAGCCTGGTTCAGAACATTCTGCCGTACATGGTAATTCGTAGTTCATCCTACTGCAGGCTGTTGCTTTTTATCATGTACATTTGATGCGTTCCATGGCTGCAAGACTAGGCAGGGGCAGGTCAAGCTGGAAGACAAATTCAGTGAGGCATCTCCACCCCATTGCAAGCCATTGTTGCAACATTGACAAGGCTTTGTTGCCAGGCTGAAGCCAGGTGCAAAATGTGTTTGCAGTAGCCCATATGTAGTGCATGCATTGACCGGAAAACCTGCTCTGTCTTACTAGGCACTACATTTACCAGTCGTCCGTATAGTTGTAACTTCCAAGTGAGTCTTCCTGCTGAGTGTTGTGCTCAGAACGGCAGAAATGATTAGGCTCACCTGCAGGAAATTTGACCATATCGGCAGCTGGTTTGAGGTCTGAAGGTTGCTGAACCAGCATGTTGCGAGGGGTGGGCAGGCCAGCAGCCGCCATCTTGGCTCGGGTGCTGTGCTTGTCCCTGGCTGCATCCACTGCATCTGGTGAGTTGCCAGACAGACCTAGCGACTCTGCTATTCGGGACACCAGAGGCACTGCCATCTCACAGAAAGTGCACACCCCATCCAACTCTCCCAGATCCTGCAAGGCAGCAAAGAACTCAACTTTTTGAGTCACATCAGACATGACAGCTGAAATGCCGTTTTTGATGGAGGCAAATAACATGGCATGGTACTGTTGACACGTATCTTGTGAAAGGTTTCTCAGAATGTGCATGGCAGGAAGGTATTAGATGCCTTGAATAATGCAACGTGAGGTGCTGAATTTAACGAAATGTTGAACAGGCTCACAAACGTCTTGTTCAGGGGCCACGCTGCCTTCTTGACACAAGAAGAACAACTTGAAAGGTGTACAGTGTGTAGATCACTGATATACAAGCCCTGGGCATGCACAGGGTAGCAGGGAAAAGTCAGGCAGCATCTGCCAGATGGTAAGTGTTTGTGTAATAGCAGGACAGACAATCTCCCAAAGTTTGCACGCAGAGTCCATTGGTGCATTTGGCTGACGCTGGGCAGGTTAGTCTGCGGATACTGTGATGCACTCATTATGTTATGCTGTGAACAATGGAATGAGGACGTACAAGGACGAATGAAATGAGGAAATACAAGGAAAGAAATGGACTGAGGAAATACAATGAGGAAATGAAACGAGGAAACACAAGGATGTGGCCAATGAAAAGAGTAAACACACAGAATGCAGACAAAAAGGGATAGAGAGCACACCTTTTGAACCTTCTTGCAAGCTGCTAGGCATTTGTCAAACACAGACTCTGCATCTGAGAAGTCTATTCCAATAAACTTCTCAATCATATTGTCATCTTGCAGAGTTTGGCACCAGCTATCTGGCCCATCAATGATCACAGATCGCACCCCAAGCTCCTTGGCCTGCAGAACTGAGAGACAGTTGGCATTATTGCATGCCACATGGACAGCTCACACTGCACAAGCAGCACTCTGCTTTGCTGCAGCAAAGGCTGAAGCCTTACACACACAAAGTGGTGTAGGCAAATAGCGCTGTATTTATGACATGCTCTGTGTGCCACCATTGCGGATGTTCGGTATCCTGAGTGCCCTCTGAGGAGCCTCTGGTCAACCACTGCCCAGGCCTACTTTTGCTCCAGGTCAATGTAAGCACAGTTGTAAACACATAGAAGCAGACTGACCCACCTTCTCAAATATGAATCTCTTTCCTGAGTAGCCTGCTGTGATGAAAACGATGACAGCGCCCTTGAGGACATGGCGGCGGAGCCGTCGCCCCTCCAATGTGCGGCTGCCCACCTTGTCCTGGAAAGCACAGAAGCCTTGTACCCGCATCAAGCAGCAGCACTGCCGATGTCAACATTATGAGAGCATGCGAAACCCCTACAAGGCTGCTGTAAGATGCCCTACATCTGATGCTAGAGGGCAGCTCTGCTTGGTTGCTGGAAAATATCAGAATTGGCTTGCTGCTTGTGTCCTTTGATGTGAATATGTGAGCTACTTGCTGTATGCTGAAGCAAAGACTGCTGCACAACAAGTCTCGTGCATGCACTCTTGCAACATCGCAGATCTGCTCAAACAACTTATTCAATAGCCAACCGAAGTGCTCACTGATGGCATGGACGAGAGCATGCTGAGCGTGGGTGAGAGTGGCGTATTGGCAAAGATCTTTTCGCGCTCGTTTATGCTCAAGCCCCGAGGTAGACTGCCTATGAGGGCATCTGCCATGAAGTTGCTTTGCAAGCTGGCTGAGCCCAGGGATGTCCATCTCAACCGGTCGTCCTGCAAGCAAGCCAAGCTCAGTGTGTGGGCAGTCAAGCCCCGCATAGGGCATACTAAAGTAATGCTGCTTGTCTTTGTGGATGCACTAAGTCAGCTGCTGGGAGCTGCCATGCAACAACGGTGATGCAACATTCAGAACCCATGTGACGAGCTCTGAGTATCCTGTGCCACTGCAATGCATTTGCATGCTTGCGTGTCCAGGTGACCATGGTGACAAACATTGTGCAAGCAGCAAAGGTATATACTGACCACTGAAGCTTGCGGAGTGGGCACTCTCTCTTCGCCCCCTCTTCTTCGATACGGATTGAGCTCGTAATCAGCCTGAATCGCAGACAATTCCCTCGCCGCAAGAATTGCTGGTTAGAGTATACGTAAGGCAGGGCGTGGCGTCGCACTCGTCAGGATGCGGATGACAAGCGATCGATGCAAACTGTTTATTCGAAGGAGCTGTACATCAAGGTCAAGCAACAATATCTGGCGCTCACGAGTTGACGCAGCAACTCACAGCGACACTTCCATCGGACAAAATAACGGCAGTTGGCGCACTGCCGGCAATGGTTTGCCCCTTCAGAGACGCTTTCTCAAGTTCGTGCGTAACATCGTCAACACCGCTGGTGCTCTCCCTGCCGTTCCGGTCGAGGCACGGAAAGCTGAACGAGTCAGTGTGCTTTGCAAAGTCATCGACACCTGAGGATGTCGCATCGCTTCGCTTGCCGCTCAAAGCGGCGGTAAGGGCCGATGCCTTCTTCATGGTAATATGCCGTCTGGTTCGTCGGCTGCAAAGTTAGACAGCCTGATTTGTGCCTCTGCGAGCGGAGGCCGATTTTACTCACTCCGCTAGCACGTTTTGGGGATCGTGCCCCCTGCAGGGATTTCTTTGTTGTAACAAGCTGCTTGTCCTCCTACGCAAGCACCAAGAACCTTGCCCATACAGCCTCTCAGCGTATAAGATCTGCGCTGATAGTCTTTTGCATAGTGCGCTGAGCTTCCATACATGCTTCCAACGTCTGCTTCCTCAGATCGTAGATTCTGGTATTGCTGATCAGGTAGTATGAGCTCAGACTCCAGCGATGTTTCTCCGCCAGACTGGATGGCCGAGCATCGAGTAATAACAGTCAGTCGCTAATTGAGTTGCTCCTGTGGCTCTGTATCTGGCTTTGTATCAGTAGTGTTTATGCTGTCCAGCAGACCCAGGTTCCTGAGACCAGTGGCAGTTCTGAAGTTGAGAACACAGAAGGGCCAGCAGGCAAGTACTCTTTGGCAGATACTACAGGCAGGACTGTCTTGCTGCTGAGGTTGCCATCACAATTTCAAATGGTGCTTGTGTCTATAGCGAGCACTGAGCATAGCAGCCATAGGCACAGGCCAACAGGACCCGTATTGCAGACTGGAATTCCTTTGCTGGTCCCAAAGCAAGCTGCTGCTGCTGTGTCTCTTGTGGCTGCTCCAGACTTACCAGGCGAGGTACCTGCTTCTGACTTCCAGAGCACAATCAACAAATGCAAACAAATTTGCCACCATCATGTAGCGCCGGGTGCAGCAGTCACACTGCAGCAATCCTCACAGGACTACCCTGCGCAGACATGGCATCACAATTCAGTCATGCCCTGTGATGTCAAGAGTGCACCATTCCTCTGATGCAGATTCCTGTGCTGCTACCTGAGAAACTGAGTGCATTCAAATGCTTAGTAGAGGTTGAGGATGGCACAAGCACCGACTTAGCTGGAGACGCTGGGGCTGTTGGAAGATTTGCCATGACTAGACATAGCGAACGGCAGCAAGCTCAGCTTGACTTGAAAGGTGCATTGGGATCTGATCATTCCTGTCTTACACTATGCGGCAAGCCGCCATTTGAAAGGTTTTTCCTGGTTTTGTTGTCTAGGAACTAGAAGTGTGCCATCTGAGCTGGCAGACTCGCATCCACAGCTGGGTGCAACAGCACAATACCATTTGTTTGCATCATGTGCTGGCGGCAAGCCCTGATTAGGCATGGGCAACATTCACTATGTCTGTTTTATGGTTGTGAGTGCAGCAGCATGCATACAATACTCTGCCACATAGCATAAGTCTGCCACATAGCATAACTTTTGCAGGGTTCAATTGCAGCATGGTGTGCAGTTCTGGTCAAGCTAGCTTCGCTCAGGTTGTGCTGGATCTCACTACAGGACAGATGTATCATATGAATGTGGTGCCCTGTGCATCTACACTGTGCGTCCTGAACATCCGGCAGACAGAGGCCAAGGTTGAAGCCATCTTTCCTGACTATGTGCAGCTGAGGCAAGATTCCGGCCATGCTGCAACTCAGGTAGTCTCTATACATGCCTCACAGTAGCAGTGACAAGCTTGACAGCTGCAGTAGGCAGGGTCAGCATAAGAGAACAAGCCAGTTGCCTTTCTACAACGAAAGTAGCCACTTCACCTGCATTGCGACAATGCGGTGACATAGCCTGGTCCAGCATGCAAATGAAACTTAGGAGCAGGTTGCTGTGTATTTGTGCACCTTTGTGTCAAGGGTACTGTTTTTATATGAACAGGTCTGATACACTAGGGGAGCTTTGCATCAGTGACTCGATCCCCCATTGTGGTCATCAGCATGACTCCTCCTACAGTCAGCTACTTTACCCACTATGCAAATCAGTATGCCATGAACTGATCTGCAGATTCAAGATCTGCCCTACCTGTTTGGAGATGACGATGAAAACTATCAAGAACAAGGCACAGGTGGTGCGGCACCATCACAAGGTATATGCACATGCCCTCACAAAGCAAGGCCAGAGTGCAAAGTAAGACATGAGACTCCCAATTGTCTGTGTGACACAGACATGCATGGCCTGTCGCACTGTATGTGTTTTATCTGCATGCAGTCCAGTACTCTTTGTATCCAGTATGATTCAAGTCTCAAGCTGGGAAGTTTCCTGACCATGGCTTCTAGAGATCTCCTTTACGTTGAACTGAATGCATGAAAGCATTAACAATTATTGTATCAGATGACATATGCTATAGTAAAGGTCCAGCAGACTCCAATACTCAGCCTGATGTGATACATGCAGTTGCATCAGGTGCAAACAAGACAGCGCCAACACAAGCTGCTACACATAACAGCAAGGCTTCAGCCTCCCGACTGTCTGCTAAACCCAGAAAAATGTCACAGAAAAGGCTTGGTAATGGGAGATGAGCACACCATACATGACCGCAAGTCTTACGGCTGCATGCCTATGTTGACTGGTCTTCCTTTTTGCTGTCAGCAAGCAGTTTACACTTGCAACAGACAGAAACACGTAAGTACCTGCAAACAGAAAAGTTCAAGGCCCTGTGTGGTGGCCACCTTGCGGATTCAAGTTGACTTTCCATAACCCCTGGGTGTCTACAGACTTGCAGGTTTCCACAGAATATTGTCAAGTATAAAAACAGTGTTCGGTTCATACCTAAGGTATGTAAAAAACGCAGTGTGACCCACGTAATTCTGGCAATGTGCATCAGTAGCGATGCACAAATGACAGCAATATGAACGCACAGCGATGGGTGTTTGCCTAGTACGGATGGCATTCTCCATGGGAACAGCTGTTATTGGCTGGTCATGACAGGTCCACACAGGTACAAGAACATTGCTGCTTGTTTTGATGTTCCAACAGTGCATCAAGACCCTCCTCCTCTTCTAAAGGCTCTACCTGGGTGAAGGCCGCCGGAACAGCACCAGGAACTTCTGGCATTGCATATAGAACCCCCTCTAGTTTGCGCAGCTGCAAGCACAATGCAGAGGTCATGTGACAGGCAAATAATCAGACATGTTTGTCCAGGTAGGCAGATCCCAACCATGCATGAAAGCACTGTTCGGTTCTTCATTACTATGTATGCATCTTCATCACTTGCTGCAAACAGCATGCTTTCAATAACTGGCTGCAGACAACAGCATGATCAATGAGAGGCATCAGCAATCGCTTGTGAAAAGGGCTGGCAGTGTCTCAAGGGGCCAGTGTTGGGTTGATACAGCATCTTCAAAAATTTACACAGCAAATCTCACAGTAAGCTTGCAGCCAATGTTGTAACAAGCAAAATGTTTGAGCAAAGCTCTTGCAGGTATGTAAGCTTTACCTGTTGCAACAACACTTCAGCAATATCTGCATGGCTGGGCAAACACATTTCACTTGACTGAGACGTGAGCTCTGAAGGAGAACCTGCATGTCACCACTGGGAGCATAGTGACTGCATGCTTCTTGCCAACAATCAAGTTAACAAATGGGGCGCACTTGTGATGCTGCCAGCAGGCATTTTACAGACTTTTCTGGCATTGGTTCAGATGATATTCCCAGAACACCAGCCACCATTTGCAACAAAATCAAGAATTGCAAGGAAGTTGTTGGCAATGCTGCTTAAGAACGTGCCTCGTATTGTGCAGGATGGGCTGATGGTTGAATCTGGTGAGCAAAGCTGACGGGCACAAATCTGACCCAGCTGCTCAAGGTAGATCCTAGTACCGGGCCTTGGGTACCTGCTTTGCATCACGAAGGCTTATATTCCAGTCACAAACAGAAGGCGCATGCGTAGATTGCTGGCACCTAAGACACAGTGCAAGGAACTATATACAATGTGGTCCCATTCTGGCGTCAACATGCTTGGGTTGACATTGGCCATAGTATGCATGCTTGGTAGCTGTCGCCAAAAGCTACATTGCTCACCACTTGCATGCTTTCAGCTCCAACTCCAGCAAACCAAGCAAGTGGTGGCGATGAGGGGCCTGCCACAGTGCGGGCACCACTGTGCTTGCCTCACGCTGAAGCTGCAATGTCAAGGCTGCCTGAGTTGCATTAGCGTAAAATTGATTGCTCATGTGTAACTGGATTAATATAACATGCAGTTATTACGCATCAAGCTGGGCATGCATGACCTGATGGCAAGCCAGCTGGTGTGTACAAGCCAACTAAATCCAGGAAAGCATGCAGCATGGTGGCAAAAATAGGAATGACACATGCAACAATGCTAGTCAGCAGTACAGCTACAAAGTGTATGCATACTTGACGGGTTGAGCAGAGACTTTCTCTAAGTACATGAGTCTGATTTGTACTCGACTACGTCATTGCTAATGCAGCTTAAGATGTGGCTGTCAGAGCGTTGTCACTGGTGCACAAGATGCTATAGATTTCCAGATCAACCTGTTTCAATATGTATGATCTTTCATACCGCGACTTCAACTGCTCGTCAGACTGCTCATGAACAGGTCTTTCGAGCAGTTTCTGAGCTTCTGCTTCAACCAGAGACTCTTGCATAGCTGTACCCATGGCTCTCTGCTCCATGTCTACCTCATTCACACAAGCCAACCACAAAGCAGCCTCCTCAGCCCACCTGCCGCAGCTGCAATGTCACAGCACACTTCACCAAGACCAGTAACACAAGGTCGGCGAATCTGACCTGACTGCATCTGATGCCTGATGAGAAAATGTCGCTTCAAGAGCACGTTTGGCATCTACACTATGTACGTCAAGCATCTCCAGATACTCAAAGGCTCTGGCAAAGTCTTCATGTGCATGTGCTTGTCCTTTAAGTTCGACTGTGCTTCTGTCTGGTTTGTCACTGATGCCTGAAATCTCATCTGACTGCGAATCCAAGCTGGATGAATCACTCATAGCAGCACGTCATGCCAAAGCGGCCTCTCGCCTCAAGGTAGCAAGCCTTGCATGTCTGGGCTGCAGACGATCATCCGCCACGGTGACGCCTGCGGACGCAGTTTTGAGCGCGCAACAGACCCTGCTGTTTATGTAGGAGGAGGAGGAGGATTTTATATCTTCAGCCAACCAACTAGGTTGTACAGATGTGCCAGGGTTGTCAATAACCTGGTCAAAAACATCAGTACTAAGCGTTTATCATGTCTAAACAGTCTGAAATACATTTGTAGACAATCATGCGATACTTTTGGGCAAAGAAGGATCGCATTGAAGAGGTTCGGGAATTGAAAAGGGTGTGATACTTGTCTCTGAGTGGCAGGAAAATATTCCGAATATAGTGAAGTTCATCCCCATCGCTAGATAGGGGACAATGTGGGCAAAGTCTAGATGATCTGGGAATAGGTGGTCTGTGATGTCTGCCTGTCTCAACTGGTAGTGAATGACAGCTAAGTCTGAAACGTAGGGAACGCTTCATGCGCTTGCCAGAAACAGGTAAAAGAAAATATGGGTTGGAGGTGTTGAAGGGGCGAAACCAATTATGGCATGTACACAGTTTGGCCTTCCTGGTGGGCGCTGTGCGTGGGTTGGATGACAGGTTGCTCCATGAAAGAGAGGCTTGATGTTCAAGTCCAGCTATGACTGTGTTGACATCTATGACAGGAATACTTTGGACTTGAGTAG
>JAABUP010003872.1_pt1 | contig 25789 bp, 20 predicted proteins | sample 5559201 | NCBI WGS metagenome assembly JAABUP01 (sample SAMN10711887, study PRJNA513373) | rock metagenome | isolation source: Antarctica rocks | place: Antarctica
AGACGAGGTCGCGCCGTTGGGGCTGCAGGTGGGGAAACGCACGGCGCAGCGCCGGTGCCCACAGCATGGTCTGATAGCGGCGGTCGAGGAGGAAACGCCAGAAGCCGAAGTTCAGTTCGGCGACGACCTTGCCGGGCGTCTCTGTCTTGCGTTCGCGGCGGATGCGGTCCCGCGCGGCCGCGACATCGGCATGTCGGCGTGCGTCGAGTACCCCGGCTGGGTCGTCATACCAGTGGCCTGGGCGGCCGGCGGCGGTGTGCCAGGCCGAGAGCTGGTTGTGCAGCGCGTTGCGTAGCAGGACTTCGAAGTGGCCGAGGGTCTCGAAGAAGGCACCGGCGGTGGCGCTGTTCCACTCGTAGAGACCGATCGCGAGGTCGAGGTCTCCGCCGACAGCGGCGCGGTACGGCCTGAGACGCTCGCGGCTCAGCCGGGCCTCGAGCGCTCGGGCGAGCGGGTCCTGCCGGCGAGGTGTCGCGCCCGTCATCGCTGAGGTACCCTTCTCATTGGACACCCCGGAACGATCCCTGGCTTCGGCCACATCGCCGGGGTTTCGCCTTTTTCCAGAGGGACGTGGGCCCCGGCGGGGCAGTGGGCGCTGGTGCGCTGCAGCTGGTCACAGTCCGAGCCGGCTGGCGGCGTTGTCGGTGAACACGCTACCGCGGCGGATGTAGGAGCGGGCGACCTGCAGGGAGCGCCACCGGCCCTGGTCCATGATTGCGCGTTCGCTGGCGCCGTTGGCGGCGGCCTGGGTGGCGAATCCGGATCGGGTGGAGTGGGCGGTGAAAAATCGCTCGCCGTGCGAGGGCGACAGGCCGGCCGCCTTGGCGCGGCGGATCACCGCGTCCCGGATGGCAGCATCGGACAGGCGGGCGTCGGGGCCGTGCCGGCTGGCACCGAGGGAGCCGAGCTTCCCGCGGCGGTCGACTGGCCGGAACAACGGCCCGGCGAGAGCGCCATCCTCGACACCGAGGAGCGCGGTGAGCCGGTCGTACCACGCGGTCACAGCAAGCACCGCGCACAGCCGGAACCGAGAGGCGTAGGGGATGCCGACGTAGGCGCCTTCGGCGTCCTGGTCGGTCTTGCTTCGGATGACGTGGACGAGGAGCCCGGCCGGATCGGGCTCGAGGTCGGCCACATCCAGGGCGGCGAGCTCGCTGCGGCGCAACGCGGAGGTGAACGCCAGCAGGAGCAACGCCCGGTCGCGGACCTCGGCGCTGCCCTGCCCGTCGCCCCAGTTCCGGTCCGGCACGACGTAGGTCACATCGATGATGCGTTCGACGTCGGACGTCCACAGCGGCGGTGCGCCGCGACGGGGTGCACCGCGCGCTCGGCGTAGCCCGCGCAGCACCTCCCGCACGGCCGGGTCGGTGGTCGGGGCGGGGTGTCCGGCCAGGAGATGTGCCTTGGCGATCGCCGAACACCGGCGGGTCAGCGTCCCGACCCGGGTGGTGGGGGACTGGGCGACGAGGTAGCGGGCCAGGTCCAGCGGTTTCCCCGGAAGCGGTGTCAGCTCATGTTCGACCGCCCAGGCCGACCAGTGCCGCCAATCCGCGGCATATGCCCGCCACGTGTTCGGCGCCAAGGATGCCCGCAGCGCGGCCGCGATGGAGGCGTCGAGCACGGAAACGTCCGTGGTGGTGGGCCGAGGCTCAGCGGGGTGCGCGTAGAGCGATGAGCTGGTCACGGCGCGAGCTGCTGGAGGACGCGGACGAGGAGAACGGTGGCCTGCGCGGCGGCGTAGGTGTCGACGCGATCCACGTCGCCGTGAGTGACCTTCTGGGCCAGATCCCACGCGGTGGGCACAAACGCCCGCAGTTCCCGGTGACTGCGCCCGGCGGCATGTGCGAGCAGAAACAGCTCCAGCCAGGCCTTGGCATCGCCGGACTTCGGGGTGTCGGCGCCGGCGCCGAGGAACCCGGGGTCAGCGAGCAGCGTGGCCGCGTCGATGAGTACCTCGCGGCAGCGGCGACCTACGTCCTGCAGGTCGTCCCGGGTGGTCGCTGTCGCCAGTTCGGTGACGACCCCGGCGAGTCGGGTGTCCAGCGCCGCCCAGGTCGGCGTCGTGGCCGCGCCGGGATCGGAGACGTAGGTGCCATCCAGGGCCGCTTCCAGCGCCGCGCGGGTGGGTGCGGCCAGCTCGCGGACGTGCTCACGACGGGACGCGTAGCTCGACAAGTGTTGCGCCCAGTGGCCGTGCCAGGCCCACAAGTCTTCATAGGGAAACGGTGGTGCCAACCCGCGGCCCCGGAGGGCGGCGTTCAGCGTTCGCCGCCAGTGTTTGTATCTGTCGTTGGTCGCGTCGATCCGCGGGCCGCCGGTGGCCACGGCAACAAGCAGGTTCGCCTGGCTGTCCAGGAGTGCGAGCAGACCCGTCGTTGTCTGCGGGTCCGGCTCGTGCTCTGGTGTCTCCCCCGGCGGGCGCCCGAACGGGTCGCTGTTCACCCGGTCGATCCTGCTCCCCGGCGGCGCTGCTGCTCCGCCGACACGCCGCTGCTGATGACCCCGATAATGGGGGCTTATCGGGGTCATCGACGTCAGGCCGAAAAGAAGCACCGGCATAAATCCTCAATGCAAGAGGTGTAACCGTTTCCATGGCCATTCGCGGCCAGGGGTCAGTGAACGGCGGCGGCGGGTGAGGGCGCGGTAGGCATTTTTACGCGTACTGCCCGGGGGTCCCTGATCGTGCGCTGGTGAAGACCAGTCGCTGAGGGTCGCACGTCAGCGTTACCGGCTGTGTCGGCGGAACCGCGAGGGCGCTGCTGGGTGGAGCTTGCACTTCGGTGACGATCAGCGGCACGTTAGTGGGCAGAGGTCCGGAGACGACGCGACCGGCCGCGTCGGTCTGGAGGCCATTCGCAATGACCGCCTGGTTGTTGGTGATCTCGAACGTTGCGCCCTCGAGACTCGCGGTGCGGTCGGCCTGACCGCTCGGGTCGGTCACCGCCACCGTGATCACGAGGTGGCTCGTGGTGTCAGGGGGATCGAACATTCCAGCGCCGAGGAAACGGTCGTCGTGGGGAACGGCGAAGTAGAAGCCGCCCTTGATGATGGTGGCGAGATGGCGGGAAGGGTCGAACAGCGCGTCCTGGCCGGCGGTCGGTGTCGGGAAACCCGAGTTGAGCATCCACCGGTTCAGCATGGTGTCGAACGCATCGAGGTCGGCTTGGTAGCTGACGAAGTGCAAGCCCTGGTCCAGGGCCCCGCCAGCTGCCTCGACATAGGGGGTGCCCCGGCGAAAGATCCGCACTGGATCCTGCAGCGGTCCCCGGGGGCCTGCCTTTCGGATGTGTGAGCACGGAGGAACCGTGACGCCATCGGTGAACACACTCTCGGTATCAGAAGACGTGCCGGGCGGCAGGTCGAGCCGGGACCCGTCGAGTCGACGGCCGAGGGCCTCTGCCTGCTGCTCGGCAGCCAAGGCCGTCCAAGCGGTCATGTCCTGCTTGATCTTCAGGTACGCCAGGTAGGACCCGCCGCGGCACCAGTCGGGCTCGTTTGGCTGGTCGTCACCGACGAACGCGACTGCGGCGCGTTGGTCTCGGGGGATGTTCCGCAGTCCGTCGCGCTGGCCAAAGACCTCCCGCTTGTCCACGCGCTGGTAGCCGCGCTCGAAAGAGATGGTGGTGAGCCCCGCCGGTCGGGTGGCGTCGAGGTCGCGAAGAAACTGGGCGACGACGGCGTCGGAGGTCGAGAACACGTAGAACAGCGCGTCGTGTGGTTCGATGGCGGCGGTCCCGATCGGGGGCGGGCTGGCCAGGTGTGCGGGCACGCCGAGCTGGCTGGCTTTGGCGAAAATCGGCTGCCCCAGCGCCGAGGTGCACGTGGCCACCGCGACCTCGTTCTGGCGTGTGGTGGTGAGCTTGGTGACGGCGGCCGTCGCGGCCTGCAGCCATGTCTACACCTGCGTCGCCCCCAGGCCCGGGCTGAGGTCGCAGAAGATCAGCCAGGAATCGGCTGTCGGGTTTCGGCTCACCGCATCGGGCAGCACAGCGTCGGCATACGCGGTCATAGCAGTCCTCCTGGCTTTCATGTGTCGGGCTATCGAGTGCCTATCCGAGTTCGACGCGGAACGTGCGCGCTAGCGTCCGCGGATGTGTGGGACGCGGTTCCACGTCTTCTCCTGATGTGGTCATCGATGTCCACTTGAAGAGGAAGGGAGATGAGGAGTATGGCGAAAGGCAAAGTGACGGCGGCGGGTGCAGCGCAGTCTGCGTCGAAGGTGTTGCGCGACGGTCGCACTGGCGCGGCGAGCAAGCGAGCGGCAGGTTCGGCGCTCAGTCAGCGGCCGAGTGGCAGCAAGAAGAAGTAGAGCGTGCAGGGTCGGGCAGGCACCTGGTGCCTGCCCGACCGTCAGGGAAGGTGGTCTTCGCAGATGGGCTTGTCGGTTGGGAAGCAGCGTCCTGGCTTTCGCTGGAAGCACTCCGAGCATGTCCGCTCGCCGCGCAGAGGGCGGACCTCGCAGCTGCAACGGCCGCACACGTCGTGTAGCGGTTCGCCGCAGACTTCGCACCGGGACGGGGACTTGAATTCAGTACCGCATTCCTCGCACCAGCAATCGATCAACCTGGCGGAGAGGTCGCTGGTGTCCAGCTGGTGCAGCACGTCCCAGTCGGGACTGTCGACGGTTGCGACGATGTACACCAGAGCGCCGTCACGAACGACGTCGACATACATCTCGTCTGCGAGGGTGCCACCTCGGAATCGCAGCGAACCTCGGTCACGCAGCGAAGGCTGACCTTTCAGGACCGCATCCACGACGCTGCCGCGTTGGTCGCTGCCGCGGGCGATGGGGAGAACATCTCCGGATCTGGCGGCGAAGCTCAGAGTGCCGTCATCCTTGACCAAGGCGACGTAGCCGGGTGCTGTGAGCCGCTGAGCGACGGCAACAGCACACGCCTCACGCGAGGCATCCGTAACGGACTCGAGCTGCATTAAGCCGCGGGCGGTGCGCCCATGGTCCTCGAGCGCAGGGTCTACGACACCGTCGGAGAGCAGCATCGACGCCGCGAAGGCCTCGCACGCGTCCTCTTCCACAGCGCGTTTGGTGGGTCCGACGGCGTACAACGCGTCTTGGAACTCCCCGTGGTCATCACCAAGCAGGTGCGCCAACTCGTGCAGCACAGTGAAGCGCATCCGGGCCACCGCTGCGGTGACAACGGTGATCGTGCGGGTCGCTCGGTCGCAGCTGCCTGCCACTGAGCACCCCTCGGGGGCGGCCTCGGCGGTGAGGACATTTATGTTGAGAATGTCGCCGATCGCTTGGCGGGCACCGTCGTGCGCGAGGGCTTCCCGGAAATGCGGGCTGCTCGCATCGAGGGTGGTCGTGAGTAACCGAGCATGCTCCCGCGCCCGGCGGCCCCACGCGCTGACGTCCACCTCAAGACCTCAATCCGGCATCGGTTTCGAGGCGCACTAGTTGTTGTTCGGCCAGGGCCTCCCAGTCAACCTCGCTGCCGACGTTGCCGCGTGCAGCGACTAGGTGCTCCTGCGCTTGTTGGGCCCGCAGTTGCCAGGCATCACCGCCCCGGGTGACCGTGGCGACCCGCTCGAATCGATGCCGCCGGATCGGCGTTGCGATCGCTTGCAGCCACCCCGGAACTGGCTGGACCGCAGGGATAGTTACCTGTGTGTCCAGAGCTGCACCGACCGCGTTGGCTTGAGACGATGTCAACGTCCGGTGCCCGTCGAGGACTGCGCGTGCTTGTGCTGCACTGAGGCCCGTCACCGTCTTGAGCTGTGTCGGCGTCCAGCCAGCCTTCTTCAGGGCAGTGACGCCGTCGATTGATCCGTCCGAGCCCTCGAGTTCGTCGTCCTGCGCCCCGATCGCGACGAGTCGAGACTCGCTCAACTTGATAAACCGGGACCGCAGGCTTTCTCGGTAGTGCTGAAGTTCTTCGTCGACCACCCGTCCCAGCCGCCAGCCCCGTGGCGGCTCATGTCCTCGCCGTATCGCTGTGTGCAGTTCGCTGACTGCGTTGGCCTCGACAGCGCCGAGGTGGACGTCGAGAACTTCCCACCCCACTGCCGCGGTGAGTGACACCCACACTGCAACAGTTATGTCTGTCCCGAGGACGGTCAACTGCGCGGTCCATAGGTCCGTCGCTAGCTGGGGGTCCGCGGTGACGGGGGCAACCAGCAGCTCGTTGTCGACGGCGACAATGATGGCGAGATCGGCAATTTCACCTGTCTCCCACGGGTCTTGCCCGCGGAGCCGCCAGAGCTGACCGGGTAGCGGTGGGGCCACCTGTTCCGACACCAAAGCGGTGCGCAGCACTTCAGGTAGTACCGCTCCTCCGCCTGCTGAATCGTTCGGGTTCGAAACACCTTCTACGCCGTCGCCAGCGGATTGAAGCACGACCTGGCACGCCACGCATGTGCTTACGTGCTCACGTAGTTCCGTGGTGCGCCGCGAGTCGAGGGCACCGTCGATCAGGTCTGCAAGCTCGTGTTCGTAGGGATGAGGGCGCGCGCTTGCGCCGCCGTGCTGGGTCATGGGGATCTCCTCGTCACCGGCTGCATCGTCGGCGCCTGTTGTTCGGTATAGACGCGGTAGCCGCCCCGCTCTGTTCGATCGGTGTCTGACTCGCTCATCGCAGCCCCCACCGAGCTCGCACCATCACCGCTGCTTCTCGCAGTGTCACGGCGGGGCTCGGATCGCCGGCAAGGAGGTCGGCCAGCAGCAGCCGTGTCGCGTTCGCCGTTTCCCACGCTTTCGTGCGACCGAGTCCGCTGTGCTCGGCGATCACCGACACTGCTACGTCCAGGTAAGGCAGAACGAGCTGCTGGGCCACAGTGAGCTGGTCAACTAGTCGCCTGCCGGCGTCACTCCCGGCTGCGGTCATCGCCGGGTCATCAGCAGCAGGCGGAGCAAGCGCGTCGAGGACGGTGTGGTCGACCTGCTCAGCGGAGTCCTGTACCCCTAGGCGGACGGCGAGGACGTCAACAACGGTGCGATAGGGAAGACCCAACGGTGACCGCGACAGCACTGCTGCGATCACGGCAACCAGGCTGTCGCGGTCCGCTACTGGCGCGCTCCGGGACGACGTTCGGCTCCACGCAGGTGTAGTGATCGGCACCGCGGCTGCGGCCTGCACCAGCTCGTCGAACCGAGGTTCAGGGCGGGTGGGGTCCACAGAGGTCAACCGAAGCAGATCACCCTGTTGGACGAGGTCCGGGACGTGCTTGAGCACGTCCTTGAGTCGCTCGCTGAGCCGGCCTCGCTCGGTGCGTCGGCCGGTGCTGACCAGGTCGTTGACCACTAACTGCCAAAGGCTGGCACGGAAGCTGTCCTCGTCTGTGCTGCGCGTGGCGACGGTCAGCAATCGGGCAGGGCCCTGACGTGCGGCAAACACGTCGTGGGCAGCCTCGACCACTGCGTCCGGCGTCCACCGCTCCAGCCCTGGCGGTGGCGGGAAGTTGCGCATTCGCACGACCTGCCTCACCGTCCGATACAGCAAGTCCACCCCGAGTGGCCCGAGGGTCCCGGTGTCGAGCAGCTCCTGTCGTGGTCCGCTCATTGCTCCCACCACGCAACGATCTTGTCGAAGTAGAACTCCTCAAGCATGCCCAGGAACTTCACGGCGGTGGTGACCTGAAAGTAGCGCCTGTCGATGGCCCGCTGGAAGCGGAACGCGAACACGCCGTCCTTGGTCAAACCCAGGGGATGATTGGCCGGGTGGTGTACGCCACGCTCGGCGGTATCGCTGGTGCGGGTGACGACTGGTACGTCGGGCAGCCCGAACGGGGGCAGAGCGATCACGACTGCCGGTCGCTTGGGTTTAGGGTCGGACCCGGTGAGCAGTGCAGTCTCGATGAGGTAGAGCCCACCGCGTATGGGGTGGCTCATGGGCACTACCGGCCACCTCGCTCGCAGGGTCGCACCCAGCCAGCGCCGATGCGGCAAGTCAGGGGCACGCGCTAGTCGTATCAGCACCATCTCGCATTGCGGGCGATTCCTCCAGGTTCGAGACCACAACGAGACACCACAGCGACTCCACGATGCCGGTGGTTGCAACCACTTGCCCTGCACCCGCGGACGATCACCGACTACGTCTTCCGTCTCACCGTCACCGCGCTCGACGGACAACAGACCACGATGAGACCATAGCGACCGACGCTACGCGTGGTCCGCGGCATCGACTGACGGCCATCTGACTTATCTGGTGGGCAAGCTCGTCTGCCGAGCGGCTCCGGTGTCGGGCACCGGCGCTGGCGCCGGCTACGACCCTGCGGGTCGCTGTGGTGCGGGGTCGGTGACGGCGTCGCGGCGGGTCGTTCTCCGGCGCCGGGGGCGCCTGCGAACCTGACCTCGCCGACGACGACCGTCCCCGTCCCCGCACCACCTGTCCCCGGCGGGGGGGTCGTGTCTGTGCCCCCTGTTCCGCCGCTCGTTCCTCGCGGCTACGCTGAGGCCACGACCGCCCGCCGAAACTAGTGCGAGGTATGACTAGCGTAACGCTAGCGCGTTACGGCTGGTCGACCCCGCCGCGTCCTCGCTGCGCTGCGGGTGCGGAAAGGACAGCCCTGCGGCTCGCGGGGCTCGCCGAGGAGGAAAGGCAGGTGCGTCGTGACCGAGCACCCCCAGCGCGCCGGGGAGCCGCCCGCCGCCGACCCGCCCGCCGCCGACCCGTCGGCCGGCGCCGCGGGTCCGGTGGACCCGGGCGAGGACGCGGCCCCGGACTCCCCCACTGCTGGTGGTGGTCGGCGTTCCCGGGCGGCTCGGCGCCGGGCCCGGGATCCGCGTGGGGAGGGTGCGGCGGAGGTGGATGCGGTGTTGGCGAAGCGGCACCGGGTGGTCGCGGTACGCCTGACGGAGTTGGAGCATCTGGGGTGGCGGCGGGCAGCAGCCGGAGATAAGCGGGGGCAGGTGGGGGCGTGGGTGCGGTCGGTGGTGGCCGCGGAGCTGACCCGCCGGCAGGGCGCCGAGATCCCCGACGACAGCGGTGACGAGGCATCGGCGGCGGGTGCGGGTCCGCAGATCGTGCTGAACGATGGGGTGGTGCGGGAGCTGTCGCAGCAGTTGGTGCGGGTGGGGTCGAACCTGAACCAGGTGACCCGCCTGGCCCACATCGAGGCCCGCAGCAGCGGCCTGGACAACGCGGGGTTGGGGCGGGTGGTGGCGGTGATCGACCAGACCCGGGCCACGATCGCCGAGCTGGATTCCCGGCTCGAGGCGATGAGCCGGCCATGATCGCCTCCATCACCCGCGGCAAGGACGCCGGCGCGTTGGGGGTGTATCTGCACGGGCCGGGCCGGCACAACGAGCACGCCTACAACAACCGGGTGGCGGGGATGGTCATCGCCGGCTCCATCCCGGTGACCGATCCCACCAAGCCGGGGCAGTGGGTGGCGAACATGCGCCGCGCCTATCGGGGCCGTGATGATGTGGTCCGCCCGGTGTGGCAGTGCTCGCTGCGCACCGCCCCCGAAGACCGCCGTTTGTCGGATGCGGAGTGGGCTGATGCCGCGCAAGCCTTTGCGGAGCGGTTGGGGTTCGACGAGCACCCCTGGGTGGCGGTGCGCCACGCCGATGACCACATTCACCTCGCCCTGTCCCGGGTGGCGCACGATGGGCGGGTGTGGCTGGGGCGGCACGACTACCGCAGCACCCAAGACGCCCGCCGCGAACTCGAGGTGGAGCTGGGCTTGGTTCAGGCCCCGTTGCGGCGGGGAGTGTCCTCCGAACGCACCCCCATCACCCAGGTGCGGGCCGGGGAGTACCGGATGTTCGCCGACGCCGGGCGGCACTCGCCGCGGGTGGTGTTGGCGGGGCAGGTGCTGGCGGCGGCGAACACCGCCGCCGGCCGCGGCCGCGAGGTGTTCGAAGCGGAACTGGCCGAGCGGGGTATCGATTTCGCCGTGAACCAGGCGAGCACCGGGACGGTGTCGGGGTACCGGTTCGCCGCCCCGGTCGCCGCGCACGCCGACCAGAACGGGGAGCAGGTGTGGTTCAAAGCCAGCCAGTTGGACAAGAAACTCGCCTGGCGGCAGTTATCCCAGGTGTTGGAGCCACTCCCCCAGGTGCTGGATGAGAAGGAGTTCACCCGCCACCACGACGCCGAGCTTGAGCAGCGGGCACAGCAGGCCAGGGCGGGACGGATCGCCGACCAATGGGCAGAAACCGGGCACCCACCGATGGAGCAGGTCGCCACCACCCTCACCGAGGCCCGCACCCAGCTGAACACGCTGAACCCCCAGCTGGCCGCGGCGCGGGGCGCCGTCGAACAGCAGGTGCGGGAAGCCGCGGGCGAACTGGTCACCGCCCAGCAAGCGGTGTACACCGCCGGGCGGTTCGGGCGTTCCCGGGCCCAACACCGCTTCGACCGGCTCGCCGCCACCCACAGCCACCGGCTGGGGGTCCCGGTCACCGGCCCGGACGGGCACCAACGCAGCTACACCGCGATCTACGAGCACGTCCTGACCACCCACCACGGGGAGCTGCTGGCCGACCGCGCCCGGTGGGCGCAAGTGCATGACACCGCCACCGGGCAGATGGCGGCGTGGGAGAAAATCCAGAACGAGAACCCCGACTACGGGGCGCACGGGCCGCAGGCGGTACGGCTGGCCATGGCGAGCTTTCCCCACCGCGACACCCCAGCACGCCGCGCGTACCGCGACTACCTCACCGCACTACCGGCACCCGCGGTGTATCCCGAACGCGAGCCCAACCCCACCGGGGCCGCGGTCCTCACCGACCTCGCCCACCCCGACATCGCTGAACACCGCCAGCAACGCCTCCAGCAGAACCTGGAGGCGATCAAGGCCTACCAACACCAATGCACTCCCCCACCCCCTGCGCGCACCACACCCCGCACCCCGCCGGCACCCAGCCGCTACACCCCACCACCGGCGGCGACCCGCAACCAAGACCGAGGCCGCGGCTACGGCCGCTGAATCACCCGCTCCTACGAGGACGCCGGGTCACCCGGTGCTGCCGCGCCAACGCTCAGCGCTGGCTTGCCCCCGAACCCAGGGTGCGACGTTCGAAGTGCTCCACAACACGCCCTGCGAACGCGACCGTCCTAGCCTGACCGCAGCGTGTCACCTCAGGTATATGTGTAATACACGGATACCGTGTCCTACGCGAAACACCAGTGCGATTCCTCGCACTTATCCCAGCAGGCCCACGGAGGTCACATATGCCCATCGTTGCAATCGCCAACCAGAAGGGCGGGGTCGGCAAGACGACCCTCACCCTCGCTCTTGCCAGCGAGGCCGCCCGCCGCGGCGGGCGGAGCCTCGTCATCGACGCCGACCCTCAGGCCAACGCGACCGACACCATCGTCGGCGAGGACTTCGACCCCGACGAAGAACCCACGCTCTACGACGTGTTCGCTGCCGGAGACGACGGCGGTGCCGTGGGCGCTATACGCAAGACCATCTGGCCCGGTGTCGATCTTCTCCCCGGCGACATTCAATGCGCTCGCTACGACGAATTCAGCGGGATAGGCGCGGAGCAGCGGCTCCGTATAGCGCTCAACGGCGTTGAGGGCTATGACCTCATCCTTATTGACTGCCCTCGAGCTCTCGGCGCCATCACATCGGCGGCACTCACTGCCGCCGGAAAGGTCCTCGTCGTCGCCGAACCAACTAAGGACAGCCTTAAGGGGGTGGGGATGCTGTTGGAGACCACCGAGGCTGTACGCAAGCACTACAACCCCAGCCTTCTGCTGGCGGGCGTCGTACTCAACCGACTCGGGCGCACCAAGGCCCGATCGGTGCGGGCTGACCAGCTCCGCGAAGCTCTCGCCGACCAGGTATGGGAGCCAGCGCTCCCAGAATGGAGCGCCATCGCCCGGATCACCGAGGCTGGAGATCGGCTCCCTGTCACCGGCGCGGACAGCGACCGCGCCGCCCAAGCCGGTCGAATCATCAGCATCTACACCGACCGGCTGCTTGCTGAAACGACCCGAGAGGCAGCCTGACGTGGCCGATCGAACGATCCTGCCCAACCCTCTCGGGAAGAAGCCGCCTAAGGCTCCGCGCAATGCCCACCCCGGCGAGCCGACCACCGCGTCTGCCACGCCCGTGTCTGGCGTCCCCCTCGCACAGACGGCGTCCAACTCGACGACGACGAACCGCGTAGGGCCCAACCGAGTCCGTAAGTCCCTCTACCTTCCCGCCGACATCGCCCACGAACTTACTGAGCTCACCGGGCAAATCCACTGGGATTCGCGAGGGAAGGTCAGCAAGGCTGAAGCCGCAGGCGAGTTGATCCGACTGGGGCTTACCAACGTCGGCGCGGTCTACCAACGCCTGGACGTTGAGAAGCCCCACGTGAGCGACGTCTAACACACGTTCTACCGAGAAGATGTGTAATACACAGAGCACACGGCCCAAGGCTTGCAGTCGATTGGGGCAGTGCGATAGATGAGGAGTTTGGGGCAGCGGGTCCGGCGTGTCGCAAGGCATAACAGTTATGCAGGGACATGCTGGGGGTATGGCGCAGCCACATAAAGGCGATCGGGAGATGATCGCGAGCAGAATCCCGCGATCTGTCTACGAGATCATCCGTACGGCTGCCGCTGAGCGGGACATCTCGATGAGCCAGTACGTGGCCGATGTGATGTGCGAGCACACCGGGCACGGCGAACTGGTTCGTGATCTACGGCAGGAGGTGCTGCCCCAGAGCGCGTGATGCATGCGGCCGGAAGCCGCTCCCGGATAACTGCACATTCGCACTGAGTAGTCCCTAGAACGCCGAAAACCCGCCCTTGCTGGGGCGGGTTCGGATATTGCTAGGGCCGTCGAGTTGGTAGCTCGCTGGCTTGGTGCTCTGCCCCGAAGGGACTTGGCTTGCTCGCCTGGTCTGAGGGTACCTCTTACCCTGAACCTGGTCCATATCTGGATCTTTGTTGGCCTCCGCGTGTCGCTGAGCAGGGGAAACGCCCGCGTCGTGGCCCCGTTGCGGGGTCGCGGCCGCCGCAGCGGCGGGATGCTGCGCACTCGTTGGTGTCCCGGCCGCCGTTGCGGCGGCCGGTGCCGCTGGGTGTGTATGCCCCGGTGCCGTGTTGGTGGTCGTGGCGGCGGTGGTTGGAGCACGTAGAGCGGGTGTACCGCCGCCACTACCTGTTGCTGCGTCCGGCCCTGGTGGCGGTGAGTGGGGGAGGTATCTCCCTGCGCGCTGTGCTGGCCGTGGCCGGTGCCCACGCGGCGGCGGCGGACTTCGGCACGGGACGAGACAGTCGCCCCGTGCTGGGGGAGACCGGGAGTGAGCGGGGTCTGACCGCCGCCACAGGTCTCGGGGCGCGCACCATCACCCGGGCCCGGACGTTCCTGCGCCTGGCCGGGTTGGCCACCGAAGTCCAACCCGGCCGCCACCGCACCCTCACCGAGCGCCTGGACTCCTGGGAACGCGGCGACACAGCACGCGGGTGGACCGCCGTCTACGCCCTGCACCACACCACCACCCACCCTGTGGACAACCTGGGGAGCATCGGCGCAGGTCACACACCAGATGGCACCCCACCACGTAGTGGTTCTCTTCCCCCCTGTTCTTCCGAAGAGAAGATGGTTACTACGGGCACAAAGCCAGAAGATCGAGGCGCTCCGCGCCCGACCTCAACAACAGCGAGCCGCCGCGAGCAACGGCGCCGGGCAGTGCCGGATGCTCGGGGGCTGTTGCTGGCCACCCGGTGGTGCCAGGACCCCGATTCCCCACCGTGGGCGAGGTACAAGACCCCCACCACCTGGGCGGCCCTGCTGGCCTTACCCGCCGCACACAGCTGGACCGTGCGGGATCTGCACCGCCTGCTGGATAATCACACCGCCAGCGGACGGCGTGTGCTCACCCACCCGAACAACCCCATCGCCTACCTGTCCTGGCTATTCAACCAGACCGACCTCACTAACCGACCCTGCGCCATGGACGATGTTTATGCCGCCTACGAAGCCGACCTCGCCGCTCAGCGCAAAGCAGCGGCACCTGAACAGCTCGCTGTAGCCGTCCACGCTCGCCAAGCCGCCCATGCAGCCCTGCACTGCGGGGCGCACCAGCAGGTGCGGGACATCCTCGCCCAACGAGCCCGGACTGCGGCCGCCGGCAAAGCCGAGAAGATTCGCGCCGAGAACGCCGCCCGCGCCCAGTTCATCGCCCGGGTACGCGGCAAATGAATCAACCGAGGCGTCATCACCGCTCAGCTCTGTTCGAAGCCGGTGTCATCAAAGCGCAGCACGGTGGCGTTCTCGTTGACGGTGCGAACCTTGGTTTCGTCGAAGCCGTCGATCGCCCGGGCGGTGATTTCTACGCGGACCTCGAGTTCGACGCCGGTCACGGCGGCGAGGTGGGCGATGACTTCTTGGGCGAGTTTGGAGAAGTCCCCGGCGTATCGCTCGGGGTTGAGGGTTTTCACCCCGTAGAAGCGGGTGGGTCGGGGTGGCGACGTTGGTGGGAAGATGGTCGTGCCGCGATCTGCTTCCGGTCGGGTCTCGCCGCTCGTGCTGGAATTAGGGCCGGTGGGTGGGGTGTCGTCCTCGGTAAGGCGTTCCGCGTCCGCTTGTTGTTGGGCCAGAGCCCGTTCTGGTTGCACGATCAGCAACGAGTCGGTGATTTCCGGGGCGGGCGCCGATGTGCCGGGGATGGCGAGTCCGGTGTAGCGCTGGCCGTCCCACCCGGTGGCGAGGGCGAAGCCGGTGTCCGGCCACATCAGTTCGCTGTCCAGCACCCCGGCGACCCCGTCGGCCAGCACGGAGCGGTCGCGTAGCCGCGCTAGGTAGGGGTAGGTGGTGTAGTAGCCCCACAGCTCGCCGAAGGTGAGGTGACCTGCGCGGTCCCACGCTTTCCGGAGCGGTCCGTCGAGGTCGAGGCGGATGACGCTGGCGGCGCGCTGCAGCAGCAGGTCGTCGCTGGCCAGCAGCTTGGTGGCGGTGCGCTCGGCGAGGTCCTCGGTGGCCCCGTCCGCCTTGACCGGTTTGATGGTGACCGGTTGTTCTTGGGGTACCAGCGCCCAGTGGAAGGTGCCGCTGAGCCGGTCCCGCAGGGTGTGATCGGCCCGCGCCACGCGTTCCTCGGCTTGGCTGCGTTGGGCGGCGGTGAGGCCCAGCGCACCGTCGGCGTTGGCGCGCACGTAGCTCCAGGCCAGGAACTGGCGCACCGAGTCGTCCAGCTCGGACCAGCGGGCGGCGTCGGCGGCGAGAAACACCACCATGTTCTGGTGCGCCCGGGCGGCGCTGCCCCGGCGCTGCGTCACCTGCAGTGCCCAGTCCACCGCGGGGGACTCGTTCTTCTGCTTGCGGTCGTAAGTGAACTTCGGGGGAACCACCACCAGGCGCACTTCCGGGGAGTCCGGGACGTCGGCGGAGCTTTCGGGCATGACGTGCACGGCGGCAAACCCGCGGGCCGAGCTGCGGCGGTGGGTGTCCAGGCGTTGTTTCACCTCCGCCCACACGTCCTCGGGGTGCAGTCGGTCGGCGTGGTCGCGGGCGGTGCGGGTGGTGTTGGCCTGGGTGTCATACCAGTAGGCCGTGCCGGAGCTGTAGAAATAGGTGGCCCGGTTGGCTAGGTGGTTCAGGGCGGAGTGAAAGTTGCCGGGTACGTCCCCGGGCAGCGCGGTGCCCAGGAACAGCCGGGAGCGGTCCAGCCCTTTGTGTGCGGTGGCCAGTGTGGGGGTGGCGCCGACGAACACGGTGCGGGCCAGGCGTTGGGTGGTGTGGCGGGCCCCGAGCAGCGGGTTGTCGTTGTCCACCTGCGCCGGGGCGGAGCCGGGGCCGTCCACGTCGGCGTCGACGATGGGTTTCCACCGGTCGTCGAGGTACTGGGAGATTTCGGTGAGCACCGCGTCGGTGTCCAGGGGCACGGAGCCGGGCATGATCAACGGTGCGGTGTCGCCTTCCCGCCACAGCTGGCCGACGACGGTGTTCATCAGCCGCAGCACACCTCGGGTGCGTTGGAAGCGATCCAGGGTGGACCAGTCCTCGTAGAGCCGGTCGAACAGCTCCGGGTGCACGGGGTAGGAGCGCTTGATGCGGTCGCCGTAGGCGGGGTCGGTGGTGGTGGAGGGGAAGTCGCCGGCGTGCTCCCGGTAGTAGCGGACCATCGCATCGGCGGTGGCCCGGATCTGGGCCAGCGCGTCGCCGTCCGGGGTGGCGAACAGGCGCCGTCGGACGATTTCGAAGCTCTCATCGGCGCTGGCCGCCCGCCACTGGTCGGCGGTGCGGCGCACCACGTTCTGCAGCCGGCGTAGGGCTTCACGCCCGTTCTCGCCGCCCACCTCCTCATCGCTGGCCCCATCGGGCCCGTCGGTGTCGGTGGTGTCGGAGGAGGCGGGGATGGAGATGACCACCAGCATTCCGGGCACGGCCTTGGCTGTCTCGGTGAGGGTTTGGGCGAAGGTGAACTGGGTGTCGAAGCTGCCACCGGCCAGGTCGTCGCGGCCGTAGAGCTGCCGGGCGTAGGCGACCCACTCGTCGATGAGGATGACCGCGGGGCCGTAGCGGGTGAACAGCTCGCGCAGCGCCTCGCCGGGGTTGGTGGAGGTTCGGTCGGCCTCGGCCACCACCGCATACCCGTCGGCGCCGCCGAGCTGCCAGGCCAGCTCACCCCACAGGGTGCGCACCTGGGTGCCGTCGGGCTTGCGCTCCAGCCCGGACGGGGCGATCTGGTTGCCTACCAGCGCGACCCGCTTGGCTGAGGCGGGCAGGGTGTGGCCGGTGAGCAGGTCCTGCAGCTCCTGGGGGTAGTCGGTCAGGGCCCGGCCGGAGCACAGGTGCCACAGCGAGAGCATGGAGTGGGTTTTGCCGCCACCGAAGTTGGTCTGCAGGTTGATGACGGGGGAGGCGTTGAGGTCACCGGAGAGCCGGCGGGCGGCGCGGACGATGAGGTCGCGTAGGCCCGCGGTGAGGTAGGTGCGGCGGAAGAACTCCACGGGATCGGTGTACTCGGCGTCGCCCTCCCCGCGCGCCACCATAGACAGGTCCGCGGCGAACTCGGCGGCGTGGAAATTCCCGCTGGCCACATCGTCGTGCGGGCGGAGTACCTCACGCCATGGGGTGAGCCCGGATGAGCGTAGGTCGGTGGCGCCGCTGCTGCGGACCACCCGGCGGTCCTCTTGCTCGGCCGACACCCGGCGCAAGTCCACCCGTTGCCGCTTGACCTCCTCGGCCTGGGTGGGGGCTCCAGCCGCGCGGAGTAGTCGCTCGATGGTGTCCAGCACCCGGTAGGCGTCGTCCACACTGAACGCCTTGTTGTGCGCCCAGCTGTTGCGGGCCTCGCGTAGTTCGCTGGCCAGAGCCTGCTCGGAACGTGACAGCAGGTTGTTGAACGGGCGCCACCCCTCGCGCACGGGTGTGGTCACGTTCTCGGTGAGCACCCGCAGGCCGCACTGCGGGTCGAGGCGCTCGTAGTCTCTAGTGGCGCGTCCCTCCCGGGAATCTTTGGCCGTCAGCAGCATCGTCCAGTCCTTGCCCGAAGGCAGGTCCGCCCCGACCGCGCGGGTGATGAACTCGTCCAATCCTTCGGCGAGCTGCTCGAAGGACTGCCCGACGCGGTCGCGGTTGCTCAATGCCACAGGTCAGTCCCCCAGGTAGTCGAGTGTGCCTTGTTCGGCGGAGGGGCCCACCCCGGCCACGATGTCGTTCCAGGCGGTGCCGAGTGCGTTGAACTCAACGGCGACCTTGGTGCGCTTGGCGTCCTCGGCCAGGGTGAACAGCAGGAAGGCCAGTTCCTTGCCCAAGTCCAGATCGATCGACTCCGGAACACGGGTGAGCAGCGCAGATGCACCCGTCACCCCGTGCGCGGTGAGGGTGCGGGCCAAGTGCAGCACCACCTCCCACGTGCTCAGCGACGTGTCCGCGGCCGGATCCCAGCTGGCGTTGAGGTCCGACGGTGCCAGCAGGCTGACTTTGCCCCGAGTACCGCGGAGGTTGAGGATGCCGGCGCGTTCCAAGTGCTGCAGGGAGGCGTTGCGGGCGCGGGCGAGGTTGTCAGCGTCGCCGAACTCGCCGGGCTCGAAGCCGTGCTGGCGAAACCACGCGAGGGCGAAGCGGGTGTCCGGGTCGAAGTCGCCTTCCTGCTCGGACAGCACGTCATCGAGTATCTCGTTAATGAGGGACAGGGCGGCGCGGACCCGCATTGTCGAGCCATCGTCAGTAAGGACGGCGGAGTACCGAGAAAACACCGCCATCCCTGGGCCGATCGCCGCCTGGGGCAGGTCGACGGGCGCAATCGCGCCCTGCTGCAGCTCCCGGAGAGCGGTGGGAAGCTCGGCTTTGAGCGCGGCGACGAAGCCGCGTCGGTCGGTGCGCGGGGCGTTGTCGGGCCGGGGTCGCAGCGCCAGAACGATGGACGAGGCAAGAGCGTTGGTGCCGATCGAGATCATCCGACCGCCCCGCTCACTGCGCATCGGCCAAGTGGCAGTGATCGCCCACCCGGAGCGGACCATGCCCTCCAACAGTGTCTCCCACCCGGTGGAGGCTTCACCCTGGCTGGTGGTCTCGGCCTGTTTGAAGGCGTAGTAAACGGTGATGGGAAAGTCCGCCAACGCGGTCTCGCGAGCGCGACGAAATACCTCGATGAAGCCGTCCTCGAAGAAGGCATGGGCGCCCTCTTTGCCACCGTGTCGGTAGGGATTGGCAACAAGTTCTTCAGCCTTCGGCACGAGGAGCGTTGAGAGCAAGTTCGGGTGGATGGCCAGGAGCGAGCGACGCAGCCAGACATGAAAATAGTCGGAGAGGTCGGAGTAGCCGATGTTGTCGTAATAGGGGGGATCGGTTGAGAGCAGCATGCCAACGTTCTCTGCGCGCAACGCGTTGACCTGGTCGGCGAATCCGACGGTGCTGACCGGCAGCTCGTCGAGGACTCGCGTGATGCCGCGGAGCATGAACAAGTAGTTTCCGGACGACTCGCTGAACGGGCTGCACTCTGCGTGGTCCCATGTCATAGGGATGGCTTGACGGGCAAATGTGTTGCGGATTCCTTCGTTCTTGGGGTCGGGCATCCAGGTGGAGATGGACGAGCCGTAGTCCGCCATCCGACTGATCGAGAATCCGAGGTAGGTGGCGACAGCATCGGCGTAGGCGGCGGCTCCACTACCACCAGCTTCCAGGCGGGTGCTGTCATCGTGGCCGCCGGCCAGGGCGTCGGAATGCACCCGTTCGCGGGCCTCGGACACCAGGTCGCTGAAGGTGGTGAGCGCGGTGAGTTGGCGCGGGGTGAAGAGGTCGGCGAATGTCCTCAACCCATAGTTTGGTGTCTTGAAGTCACGCGTGTTTGCAGCGAGGTCGCCGTCCGGAACATCGGCCGGGCGTGTGACATCAGCGGCTTGTCGGTGCTCGCTCGTGGGGTTGAGGTAGTGGCGGGTGCGCTTGCCTTCCGCCACTACAGCCATCAGATCGGCACTCATGCGTCCGGCGCGGCCCTCCGCACGGATGTACTTGAGGCCTACCGCGGCGTCACAGCCGATGCAATGTGCGCCGGTCCGGCCCACGGTGCCATCGTTCTCCGGTGACGGACTGACCCCGGGCGGCCGGCCGATCGTGTAGCTGACCTGCCCGCTCTTCACTGACGGGACGACCCAGGCTTCCTTGCCTTTCTTCTTGCCCAGCCACCAGGAGCGGACGAGCGGCATTGTGATGCCGCACGCCGGGTTCGGACACGTCACCGTGCGCGCCCAGATCCAGGCGATGACAGTCGCCTTGGTTCCGTCGGACAGGGTGGCCTTGGGATAGAGGTGTCCGATGCGTTTCTCGGCCTCGTTGCGCATCCACTGCCCGTAGAAGCGGACGTCGTCGGCCAACCCGGTGGCGCGCGGCCAGGAGCCGCTGCGCACGTTGGCCGCACCCGGGTTTACCGGCGGTTGACCGGCGAACTTGGGTGGGATCTCGATGAGCGCCTTGTTGATGAGCACGGCCACGGGGTTCAGGTCACTGGCGTGCGCATTGAGGCCGAGGCGCTGTGCCTCCAGCGGGATGGTGCCGCCACCGGCGAAGGGGTCGAGGATGGGGGGTGGGTTGCCGCCGGTGGAGTCGAGGATCTCCTGGTGGGCCTGCCGGAACAGGTCCTCGTCGGTCGAGTTGTCCCAGACGACCAGCTTCTCGATGAGGTCATGCAGCCGCTTGCGTTCGGTGACGACGTCGGCCTCGGTGGGGAAACGGTCGGGGTGCGAGGATGGATCGTCGACCAACTGCGCAAAGAGCACGGCGCGCGCGGCGGCGAGGGGCCGGCGCGCCCACCACAGGTGCAGCGTGGAGGGGTGTCCGTGCCGAATGGACTTCTCCCGCGCGGACTCCCGGTTGATGACCTCCAGCGGCAGTGCTACCTCGATGAGCTTGCGCTTGGGTACCTGTGGCTGTGCGGGCGTCATCGTGGAGATCCTCCTTGGTTCCACATGGCGTTCCAGTCGCCGCGCACCCCGGTGGCCGCGAAGCTGCCCAGCTCGGTGTGGGCGAAGGAGTCGGTGAGGTAGCGCAGCTCGTCGTGCGCGGGGCCGTCCGGGTGGACGGAGACCAGCGCCAGACGGTGCTGGGCGCCGGCGTTCTTACCGAACAGGACCTCGTTGTAAGTGACGAAGAAATCCTCCGCCCCGGCCACCCGGCCCTTGACCTCGAGGAACACCGTTGAGCCGTCGCCCACGGTGGAGCGGATGTCGAAACCGGGGTTGTTGTGCGGCATCTCCACCGGCACCCGGCCCAGGGCATGCTCGGCGGCCAGCACAAGATCTACCGCGCGGCGCTCCGAGACGGTGGTGTCCACCGGCGGCCCGGAGGACGCACCCGACACGAGACCGGCGGGAATGATGAGCGCAGCCCCCACCACGGTCGGCGCTTTCGCGGCCAGCTGCGCCTCCGCAGCCAGCGACTCCGTGCGTACGTCCAGGCGTGCCTCCAACTCGCGGGCCCGGCCCTCCATGCGCTCCGGGCTCTGCCGCACCCGCCCGGTCCTGCCCGCGGCGAGTTCGTCGCGCAGCCTGGTGGCCTCGCTGTTCAGCCAGTTCGCCTGCTGCAGCAACCGCTGCCGCACCGCCACGGCGGTTTTCTCCAGGTGCGGGACCACCCGGGCCCGCACCTCGGCCAGGTGCTCGGGTTGCTGGTGGTTCACCGCCCAGGAGCTGGCCAACTGCTCCACCCCGCCGGCGAGCCACGGCTGCGCCAGCACCTGGCGGGCCGCGCCGCGTGCGGAGTCCGGCAGTGGCTCGGCATCCAGGTAGGGGGCGGGACCGGCCGCGGAGGCCTGTCCGTCGGGGCTGAGGGTGACGAATACGAAGCGTTTGCTCACCACCCGGCCGGTGCCGTCCACCACTTCCCCGGTCAGGGCTACCACCAGCCGCGGGGTGGTGCCGGGGTCGTGCGGGTCGAACAGCAGCGCACCGCGGTGTAGGGCGCTGCGGTGGGCCTCGGCGGTGGCGTCGAGCACCGTGTCCAGCAGCGGGTGGCCGGGGGCGAGTAGCTCGGCGCGGCGGCCGTCGGCTCCCTCGACCTGTGTGGGTTCGAACGTCACCCGCTCGTAGCGGGTGGTCAATGGGGTGCGGGCGCCGGGCCGCTGCCGGGCCCGCAGGGTGGCGGGGACGTTGCTGATCTCGTGGCGGCCGACCTCGCGGCGGGACATGCGACCGCCGAGGCGGGCGAAGGCGTCGCGGAAGAACAGCTCCAGGTAGTGCGGTTGCAGGCGGCGGGCGCGGGCGAGGTCCATGGCTTGGCGCAGCCGCTGCAGCTCGTGGGGGTCCAATGCTTCACGGGCCAGGGCGCGCTCGGTGAGCAACTCTTCCAAGCCTTGGGCCACCTGGGCGTCGACGACCTCGAACATCTGCTCGCGCCGGGCTGGGTCGTCGCCGTAGCGGACGGCGTTCATGAGCAGGTCGCGCAGCGAGGTTTCACTGAACGCATCGCCCAGCACATCGAACAGGCGGCCGCCGTAGGCCAGGCGTTGCTGCTCCATTTTCTCCAGCAACCGGGTGAACACCTGGCCCTCGCGGGTCCCCTCGGCCACCAGGTTCCACAGGCGGCACACGTGTAGCTGGCCGATGCGGTGGATGCGGCCGAAGCGTTGCTCCAGCCGGTTCGGGTTCCATGGCAGGTCGTAGTTGATCATCAGGTGGGCGGCCTGCAGGTTCAGGCCCTCACCGGCCGCGTCGGTGGCCACCAACACCACCCGCGTGGGGTCGTGGGTGAACTCCTCCCGGGCGCGGCGACGGTCCTCCCGGCGGGTGCCGCCGTGGATGGTGAGCACGGCGTCGTCGCGACCGAGCACGTTGCGGATCTGCTCGGTCAGATAGAACAGCGTGTCCTTGTGTTCGGTGAACACGATGAGCTTGCGGGGGGAGCCATCGGCGTCGCGCAACACCGCCTCGTCCAGCAACAGGCGGCGCAGCTCCGCCCACTTGCGGTCCTGCCCGGCGTCGCGCACCCGGTACGCCAGGGCCACCAGCTCGTCGAGCAACGCGATCTCCACCGCCAGTTCGGCCGCGGACTGGGCGGCCGTCGCGGCGTCCACGACGTTCTCCTCCAACGCCTCGGCCTGGGCGGCGTCCAACTCGTCCGACTCGAAGTCCTCCAGGTTTTTCCCTCGGACGAAGTACCCCAGCTGGTCTTCTGCCCTGGAGTAGCGCGTGGGGTCGAGCATCTCCTGGCGCTTGGCTTCCAACCGATCCCGGCGGCGTTCCAGGGACCGCAGGATGGCGTGGGTGCTGGAGGCGAGTCGGCGTTGCAGGACGGTGAGGGCGAAGCCGACGGTGCGGGTGCGTGGGTTGTCCAGCGACTCCGCGCGGTTCATCTCCTCCCGGACGTATTGCGTCACCGCGTCGTAGAGTTCCTGCTCGTCGTCGGACAGGGTGTAGGGGACGGTTTCGGCGATGCGCTCGGGGAACAGCGGCCGGCCTTCGAAGGTGAGCAGGTCCTCCTTGACCATCCGGCGCATCAGCCCGGTGGTGTCGGTGGAGTGGACCCCCTCCCGGTAGCGGCCCTCGAAGCGGTCGGGGTCTAACAAGGCGAGGAACAGCTGGAAGTTTTCCTCGCTGCCCGCGTGTGGGGTGGCCGTCATGAGCAGCAGGTGTCGGGCTACCCCGCCGAGTTCCTGGCCCAGTTCGTAGCGGCGGGTTTTGCGGAGTTCCCCGCCCCACCAGCGGGCTGACATGCGGTGGGCCTCGTCGATGACCACCAGGTCGAACTCGCTGGCGCTTAAATGGGCACGGAGGTCCTCCGAGCGGGCGAGTTGGTCCATCCGGGCGATCAGCAGCGGGTGGCGGGGGAAGGGGTTGCCGTCGGCTGCGGCGGTGGCCATGTCCGGGGTGAGCAACTCGGCGTCGATGCCGAACTTTGCGATCAGCTCGTCCTGCCACTGCTCGACCAGGCTGCCCGGTGCCACGATGAGCATGCGAGTGAGGTCACCGCGGAGCATCAGTTCCTTGGCGAACAGTCCGGCCATGATTGTCTTGCCCGACCCAGGGTCATCGGCCAGCAGGAACCGCAGCGGGGTTCGGGGTAGCAACTCGCCGTACACGGCTCTGATCTGGTGCGGCAGTGGCTGCACGTCGGATGAGGACACGGCCAGCATCGGGTCGTGCAGGCCGGCCATCCGGATGCGCAGTGCTTCGGCAGCGAGGCGGAACTCTGCACCATCAGCGTCGAAGGCCCACCGGCTACCGGGCCGCTCGACCGTGAGCCGTGCCAGGTCAGCCGGGTAGAGCAGCTGGGTGTCAGTAGCGCCGGTTGTGTCGCGAAAGACGAGTTCCACAGTGTCGGTGCCGTGCGGGATGGTGGCCAGCACAGTGACGGGAAGAGGACGCACGCCATGGACGGTGATCCCAGAGGTGAGATTGTCCGCAGTGACGCATTCGCCCACTTGCACTCCCTCGCGTTGCTGCAGCCCAGTGGTCTCACGCTCAATGCTGCCAGGGTTTGCCCACCAGATAGTAGCCGGACGCGTCGGCCCAAGAAGTTTTTTCACCATCGGCCCGTGGGGTGGGGCCACCGATTCGCATTTAGCGTAACCGGGTCGCTATTGGCGCAAATCCACTGCGGCCGGTAGCTTACGTTGCACGCAGCAGGCGCGCGATTCGTTGTGGACTTAGAGCGCGTACGTTCCGTGCGGGACGCGGGTCCGCATGCCTCGGTGGCGCCCAGTGCATCCATGAACGACTAGTTCGGGACGCACCTGGCAGCGCTCAAACCTACCGGCGCCCTTCACATCAGGTGCCACCACCCCAAAGCTACTGCTAGTCCGAGCAGCGTCGATATAGAGTACACAGCGAGAAAAACTTTCGGTGGCCACACTTCCCGCTTTGTAAACGGTCTATACAGATGCGGATCCTTGCCTTCGCCGAGAGCTTTCCATTCGGCATCAAAGATCTTCACAGGAAAAATGGATTCGATGCGATTAATCACAGCAAACTTTCCTGTGTTGAGTTGCCCGAAAGACCTTATCAGGCTCAACCAGGCCATGGACAAGATAATACCAGTTATGGTAAGGATGGAAATTCCGGCAGCTTGTAACCGCTGATCGCTCCCCTTGCCTAAGATCAACCCCGCGGCGGTTAGAACAGCGCCGTTTATTGTAAGGAAGAACGTATTAACGCCTTGCCTGCGCGCCACGAGCCCTTCGGAGCTTGCCACCATAATCTTGTAGAGGTCGAAGACCTCACTACGCCTGGCCGGGTCAAGTTGCTGCCCATTTGAAAACAGGTCTTCATCGGTGAGCATCGACGGCCTCGGCCGCTGCGGCGGTCCCCACTTCACTGAGCCAGAAAGTTCAAAGGTAAGTTTTCGAATCGAGAACTTCACGGGGAACCCAAACGGCTTGCACGGTTTTGGGCGACTGAGCGGATTGCCTCTACGTAGGGCGCATCCTGGCTGATCATAGAGTCGGAGAGGTCGGCAAAGGGTATAAGTGATTCATGATCAGGGTCCTGGTTTGCCATCCAGGCGCACCAGGCGTTGTGCACGTCGGCGGCGTCGACCGTCTCACCTTTGGCCAGCAGCAGCAAGGCGTACAGCCGAAAGAGGACCCTGGTGTCATTATCGGGAAGATCCTCGGGTGGGACGGCTGCGCGTATTTCGCCGGCCAAGTTGTCGAGATAGTTCACCCTATGTCCAAGTGGCAAGCCACTTGACAATCTGATCGAAATCCCAGCGTATGACGTGGGCCGAAGGAATCCGGGTAGGTATCGTGTGCGTCGCGTCTTTGTTGATCTGAATGCCGAACATGGAGTGGCTCTGTCGTATAGTCTCGTCGATTTCCCACTTCACGGCCTCTGACTTATGAGTAGTCTCACCAATCAGAACGATGGTACCTTTCGAGCGGCCAATCCGTTCCTTGCACTGGGTCTTCCAGGTGTTGTCGAACGGGTCTTGCACTGAGTAGTCAATAAACTCGATGTCGTTCTTCTTATCTTTTGCATGCTGGACTAGGAAGTCTCGCGCCCAACGATCTTCCATTTCAAAACTGATAAATGCCCGTGGCGCCATAATTCTGCTCGCTCTCTTTCACTGGTTCTCTGGCGACCGACCCTACGTCAGGTAGGGGGAACCGTTGGAATATCAGGTGGATCGCCATGCGGTGTCCAGCGCGCTCCGCAACGGGCCGGGTTTCATCCTGGGCGGCTCCGCAACACGGCGGGAACTCTGCTCAGCGAGGAGAGCCAGGCTTGCGCGGCGGGGTCGATGAAGCCGGTGACGCGGAGCAGGTCGTCGTGGCGGTCGCTCAGGTTGCGAGCGTGGATCGGCTCGTGGTGGGCAATGCGGTTGCGCAGCCGGTTGAGCTCATAGACGGGGGAGTAGACGAGGTCGCGCCGTTGGGGCTGCAGGTGGGGAAACGCACGGCGCAGCGCCGGTGCCCACAGCATGGTCTGATAGCGGCGGTCGA
>JAABUP010003873.1_pt1 | contig 25789 bp, 22 predicted proteins | sample 5559201 | NCBI WGS metagenome assembly JAABUP01 (sample SAMN10711887, study PRJNA513373) | rock metagenome | isolation source: Antarctica rocks | place: Antarctica
CCACTCCACCGCCTCCTCCACCCTCATAATCCCCCTCCTCCTATCGTCCTCAGCCTCCCTCCACATCAGCACCGTCTCCAACGCACGAACCCGACATCCGAAACAAAACCACGTCCCTCTCCGCTCCGCACATATACACCCATCGTACCCAGCAGGTCCGGCGTGCTTCGCTACAGCCATGTCCGCACATTTCTTACAAAGCCCCATCAGTGCGCTGTGAGCGAAGAGGCTCGGACGCGCCTGTTGCAGGTAGCGCAGGGCGTGCTCGCGACACACGGCGCAAACGTGATGCGGTTCGCCTGTCGCATAGACATTCCAATTCCCATTTCGTTTCCCATCTCCGTTCCCACCTTCATCCTCGTTCATGTCCTCATCCTCATCCTCATCATCATCACCGTCAAAGTCAACACCCTCATGCACCTCAACGTTCGAACACGACCAACTCTCCCCACCATGCTCCATCTCCACACCCGCAAAAGCTGCAACAACACTCAGATCACCCATGGTGTGGAAATCCTCGTCGCAGCGGACTTTGTCCTGTTGGTCGTTGGTGGGATCGCGATCATAGATGCGCAGGCGAGGTGGACCGCTCGTGAGTCTGTATCTGTAACTATCGCGCGCAGAGGCCGGAGGAGGTTGTGGAGGAGCGGGTTTGGGAGCTGGTGATGGTGCCGGTGAGGGACTGGGTGAGAGGGGCCCGTCGCCGGTGGCGCGTTTCGGTGCGCTGATCTTGCGCCGCTTGCGTCTAGTGGGCTGGGAGGAGGTGTCAGGGGCGGGGTTTGAGTTCTCGTCGTGGATTCCTGCTCGCTTTTTAGGGATTTGTGAAGTCGTGTTCAAGGTCGTGGTTGGTTTCGGAGGTTGAGGTGGAGGGCCCATTTCTGGATCGTTGCTGGTTGAGTTGTTGGGGTTGTTGGTCCGGCGGATTCTTGCCATGTTAGGAAGAGGTTGAGCTCGGACTCAGATGGATGTATCTTCTGGTGGAGGTGTTGTGGGAGCTTTGAAGACGCGTGAAGTTGCGTTGCGATGTCCTGGGTATTAGTGTTGTGTTGTGTTGTGTTGTATTGTGTTAGGCTATGGCTGCTGCGATTGTTCATTCACGCATGGCGAAAGGTCACAAAAGATCTGAATGGCGGATGAGATTGAGGAGTGATATGGTAGATCATCTGTTAAGCGGTTGAGGAGCAACAATGTTTCCAGAGAAGAGCTGCAGCACCAGGTCAAAGAAAATATTCCATCAACCAGTGAATTATACACCGAGATGTGATCGCTCTGAACGCCGCCCAGGAGCAAAGAAAAGCACAATCAAGGCATTGCAGTCCTGGACGGCCCAACCGGACTCCTCTTCAAAGCTCTACCTCCTAACGCCGGTGTGATACTTCCCAACCTTGAACCCCCTTTGGCCCCAATCCCATGAACTATGTCAGATCTGTCTCCGTGACCCATATGCGCCATGGGCTCCCACTCCGCAATACGCTTCACAAGCTCCGGATCGTTCTCGTCACCAATAAATGTCCAGCTTTCTTCGAAATCATCCTTCTCATCATCGGCATTTGTACCGCGTTTCTTGATCAGGGACTTGGCGTATTCAAGATCTCGGTAGATGGCTTGTATTGCGTTATCGACGCCGTGTTCCTGTGAGGCATCATGTCAGCAATATTTAGAAATAGATTAAGAGATAAGTGCCATACCTGTCGAATCTGTTCTCCCAGGACCTTCGCCTTGACGATCATCCGTTCGCTGTGGGTGGCTTCCCATAGCGCACGTGAGAAGACGGAGACGTTGAGCTTCTTCATACAGATACCTACGCCCAGGTCTTCGATTCTGGAGCCGAAGAAGAATTGATCGCCAAAGAAAGGCTTCACGATAGTCGGTAGCCCGGCTCTTAGACTTGCTCCCGTTGTACCAGCGCCTCCGTGATGCGCTGCCGCATCAATTTGCATAAAGAGCCAGTCATGTGGAGCTGACTTGATCTGCAGGATCTCCGGCGGTAGAGGGACTTCAGGCACAGTCGCGTTCTTGTTGCCTAGTCGATCTGACCAGCCTTTCGACAGAATGCATCGGACATCAGCTTTCAGAACGGAGTCGACAACAGTCTTCGTAAGTGCGGCAGGATCGGAGACAACGATGGAACCGAACCCGATATAAACGATCCTTTTCTTGTCTTCTCGAGCTTTACGGATGAAGTTTGTGAGCTCTTCTGGTGGCTCCCAGCCAGAAGCTTCATCCAGAAACCAGTATCCCGTTACGCGTATCCAATCGCTATAATCCAGAGGTGGAACCACCACTGACGGACTGAAGTTATACAGGAAGGGTACCTTATTAGGCTGCATCTTGTCAAGGTTGGTGCTTCGAAGTCCAAGCTCCTTCTTCCGCCAGCGATTGACCTGACCAGCGATGGCCTTCCAGAACACGTTATCGAACATGACATACGTGATGTAATTGTATGCTCCGCCCATCTTATGTTCTGGCACTGCAAAAGCATGCGGGTAAGCTCGTGTTCTGGTCCAGGGCATCGTGAACGCTCTGAAATACGGTATACCCAATGCTTCTGCAATGTGTATGCCCGCCATTGCACTAGGACTCTCAATGAGAATATCTGTATCTTGACATGCCTTCCAAGCTGATGTCAGGAGCTCGTCAATCCAACCGCGAAACTTGACTGAAGCCTCTCTGAGGAAGGAATATGTAAACATGCCATTCTCGACACAAATCCTCATGAGCTCGGCTGGATCACCGTCAACCGATGCAAATTCGATGCCATGCTTTCTGACCCAAGGCTCGAATTCCGCGTGCGTGGCTATCTTCGGCTTGTGACCCTCGGCAATCAGACCTTTACACAAAGCAATGTAGGGTTGAACGTCACCACGCGAGCCGATAGTAAGGCAGGTAATTCTGAGCGACTCGGTTGGCTTGAAATTGATGATGGACACCCGAGGATCGTCGAAGAGAATAGGTGGCACTTCTGATGGGTTAGAAGTTCCGTTGACAGAGTCGGGCAATTTCAAGTCGTGCTCGTTATGGCCGTCTTGACGTGCTTCCTGTAGCATTTGATGTTCGGCTTTTGCAGCCTCGGCGTCCTCCCTGTCTTCCTGGCTTAGGATTCCTGATTCTTGAAGAAACCGGACGGACTCGAGCCTATCGAGCAGAGTGACTGCACAATCATCCCGGGTCTCGGGTTGGCCAAACTCGAAGAAAAGCTCCTCATGTCCACGGATGACGATCACGAGGCCAGAGTAGCCAAAGCGGAAGCCCTTTTCCTTATCGACGTTCTCGATGTCCTTTAAAGGAAGAATCATCTACGATAACGTCAGCAGCTTCAACTACCACTATCTGCCTCCGCATCATACCTTTGTCCGAGTCCCAGGTAGAAGGCTTCGAAAGCAAAACTTTGTGTTACCGATGTAAATCTTGCCGTACAGCGGTAGAACACGATGTAGATATCCAAAGTACGTTGCTTGGAGTCTCTCTGATGCCGGGAGAGCAAAGTGTGCCCGAAAACGATCACCATGACCAATCACATCGTCTTCGTCTTCAAGATCATCAAGTCGATCTTCGGGCATAATACCCTCTGCGTCGCCATAGTGTTTTCTCCCGCCAGCCCACATGCCTGACACCTTCTCGACGTAACCCATAGATTCCGTTGCCAGCAGATTACTCATTTTCTTCGATCGGTTTCGGATATATCCAGCCAAGCCCGCAGCTCTTTGAAGCGGATATGCTCCTGCTTTAACGAGTTGATGGAGTGTTGGCGACGAGCTAGACTGTTGAAGCTGACCACGATCCGCTTCGCTGCCTCTGTCAGATTCGCTAGCGGCATCTCCACCATGTCTGGGATAGCGCTTCTGGGCGCTGTTCTGTGTTTGGGCCCTACTCGGCGGATGTATCCGAATCTCAGCATTCATCGCAGCGGTTCTCGCTGTGTCTTCCGAATGTCTTCTAGTGTCATCGTTGTTGCCAGAAGGAGACCTTTGAAGCCGTTGTATGGTAGGCGACTGAAAGACATCGCTTCGGTTGAGGATCTGACTGGCAGATGTTCGTGTATCATGACTGGAGTGAATAGCTGCCGATGACTCCATGCCCTGCTCAAGTGAATGCACATATGAATCAGAAGACCCTTGGAGCTTTGAGGAAGGCGACTTATCGTCTTGCCGATCTCTGTTAAGGCTCATCCGACTCGTGCTGGCACTCCTTCGATCTCGATCAAAGCTAGCTCGACCGAGTGCCCTCTCAAGATCAACGCTGCGACGACCCATGTCTAAGCTTGATCGACCCCAATCACCGCTAACACGCGGACTTGTCCTGCTGCTTCCGTGTGGAGAGAGCGCCGCCGACAGCGTCGCTCGAACACTCTCGCGCAGGACAGGGGTAGATGCCTCCAAGGGACTACGTGAACGAAGATCTCGGGATTTTCGCCGTTCTTGAGAGCGCTCTCGTGGACTGGCTCTGCAATCGTTACCCGGAAGTGGTGCAAGTGCATCTGCAGGAATGTTTTGCGCAACTGTGTCGTCCACCATTATACGTAAGACATCAAGGGCATCTTTGCCGAAGCTGAAGAAAGAGAAGAAGTACTACCACTACATCAGCTGAGACCCTCCAAATGCAGTCTTGAAAGCTTGATTTACCTCGTCGATTGCGTAGGTCTCGTCACTGTCGATCACTCGGATCTTGAATGTTTCAGCAAATTCGAGAACGGGGCTTTCTTCGATATCAATGACATTCTCTATAGGAAGTGAAATCTTGACACTGTCTCCGTCGTTGTGCGATCTGAATATAACCTTCTGTAACGTCTTGACCCACTCTTTAGCACTGGCAGCACTGTCCGCCTTGAAGAAGTATGTCCGCTGATGTGTTGTTACTGTGAAGCTTGTAGCATCTTTCGCCTTCTCCTTTGGTTCAGAGAGCGCTGCAGCTATGCCATACCGCAAGTCGATGTTGCCGCTTGGGAAGTATAGGTCGGATGGATCGGTGTAGTATGACAGTACGTCGCCTTTCAGAGTAAACCAATATCGATTGAATTTCGGAGTTTGTCGGCCCCTTTTCGATAGATGTCCTGATTTGGCTACAACATTCTAGTACCCTTTAGCCTCTGCTGCGGCAAGGTGAAAGGAAACTACTTACAGATTTCTTCGGAAGGTAAGCATAGAAGCAAATGTGGTTTTGCGTGATATACATATAGCCTTGCAAAAGAACGCTCTGGAGCAGCCAACACGGATACTCTGATAACTGTGAGTAAAGTTCCAACATAGCTCAACAAGATCCTACCAGAGATAACCTCCTCAGGCTTCTCATAGCCAAAAATTTCTTTTAGTCGCACGGCAAGACTTGTCGGGGATTGGTTGCCCTCAGTATCTTCGGCAATCGCTGCTACATCTTTCTTTTGGTCTGGACTTGCTGTAGATGAGTGCAGCTGCGCTTGCGCTTGCGCTTCCAGCATCCGGCTCATAACCGGCGCATCACGGGGTGTTGCAGTTTTGCTGCTATTTGTGAGTGAAATTGCTTCCTTGGGCGGCAGGTGGTTGCTTTCGGACAGGTAGTTCTTCTCCTTGGTGGTTCGCAGATTCAATCTCGGTAAGGATTTGAGTAACTTGTGCTCTGATAATTTCCGGCCATGCTTTCCAGACTTGGCCTTTGATAACACTGCTTGCTGTGGCTTTTCCAAGCGCTCTTGCGGTGCTTTCTCGGCACTCTGTCTCTCCACCGCCAACTCCATTGGCGGCTGCTGCCCCGACTCCCCATCGCTCTCACTTGAATCATCGTCGAAGCGTGAATGGAAGTCGACCTTTGAGCCAGCAGCAGCAATCATCGAGAAAACCGACTGATTCATGTACTGTGCATCCTTCCCTCTACAGGCTGCAGCATCCTCTTGCGCATCATCTCCATCCTTGAACTTCTCTGGTATCTCCATCGTAGGATCCCGCTGAACCTTCCTCTTCTTTGTCAGCTTACGCCCGACTCTCTTCTTCAAGTCTCCATCGGGATGCATCGTTGCGGACTAGATGGTTCGTAAGGCAGATTCCACTGTCCTTAGTTTGTTTGTCACAGGTCACCGAGCCAGGTCACTGGGCGTTTGTTGAGTGCCGAAGGGTCCAGCTGATGGGCGATAAGCTTGTTGCATGCTTGACAAGATCATGAAGATCACCGATCTCTATCTGCCGACTCTAGAGCTGAAGTAGAATGTCCCATGAGCATCTCAAGCTCACTCCATGCAGTCATCCAAACAATCGCTGACAGACAACAAATTCCACTCAAATTCGACTCACTTCGGTATCTTCCGAACAGGCAACCCCAACGTCATCCCTCCCTAAGGTAGTTGCAAGAGAAGAATGCGCATAGGAACGAAGCTCTCGATCTTCCCCCTGAGGGACATGTTATGCGGTATCTTTACCCAAGTCGAAGTTGGCTACGAGTAGTACAATGCTGTGACGTCGTATGAGGGACATCTACTATTGGGCAAGGAGATACAGAGGTACTCCGCTCTCTTAATTGGACGACAAGCCACTGAAGCGCTAGGTGAAGATTTGTTATCTTATATAGATGCCAGGGTTTTCATGTGATGGTTTGAGCCATCATGTATCCCCAAACGTGGCCGCAGGGTCTTGTTGCCGTTGATCTCTGTGATGACAGCAACGGCCAAAACCCAGAAGGTAGAGGCTGCGTCCCTTATATAACGCCATATCCAATGCAACACCATATCCGATGCAAAGCCGCGCTCAACTGTAGGACAGTCCAAATAACGAATCAAACAAAACTCTCAAACCCGTTGTTCAAGCACTAATCCACTCCTCATATTCTCCACCGTCTTAGTTCCCACGCCCTTCAACCTTCCCAGCTGTCCCAGAGTTTCGATCACAGCGCCCTCCACACCTTCCTCATCCATCTCACATAAACAATCCAAAATGAACTCTGCCTTCTTCGCTCCGACACCCTTGAGTAGCTTGATCTGCGCTAAATTTCGCGTATTAATAATGCGTAGAAGCTGCTGGGTCCTTGGCGTCTCTCCCTCTTCTGTCTTCGTATCGTGTAGAACGTTAAGCCTGGATTTTGATGGCTTTTGCGGTTTCCTTGCCTTCGGTTTGAAGTGGAAACCGTCCTCAGACTCATAGTCGTTGTCATAGACAGGTTTAAGGGGCTCAACGTTATCATCGTCCGCAGGATCGTCACTGCTCTTCTTCATGATATTAGAGACCGGTTCTGGTGGGGAGGGTCGTATGCTCTGCGTCCTGGGCGAGGATAGTTGTTGTTGGCCTGCCAATTTTGATACGTGAGACTCCTCCCTCTTGACCTTAATCTTCTCTCGTAACCCAACAATCTTCCCCACCAACTTCTCGTTATTTGGGAAATACGGTTGAGCTAGCTCATACATTTTCAGCGCTGACACATCCTCACCTCTGACATGATGCTGCTTCGCCATAAGCAGATACGTCAATCCTTCGGTTCTACCATCTTCTTTCCCCTCAATTCTCTGCTCGAGAAGCTCGAGTCTTCGCTGCACTTGCTCGCTGATGTTGTCTTCGACTGCTGGTTTTGATGATTCATGAAGGGCGCGAGTCGCCAAGATCTCTTCGACCTTCTTCTCAACCATCTCTTCTATACTCGCTTTGGAGATGCTTGGCTGCGGTCGCGTTATCCGGGGAGGATCGCTGGGGCGCATTGTTTTCGCGGGCCGGGATGAGAACGAAACGAAAGAGTCAGATCCGCGTTTCAGGGGTGAAGTATTGTTTACGGGTTCTGGCCTCCGAGATTGGGTTGAAGTAGCGGTTTGTCTCACCTTAGCCCTATCTGAGTAGACGGAAAATGCTTTCGCTGGTTTATCTTCAGGTTTTGTGGGTGGGTTCATGGTGTTGACGGTGGCATTATGGAGGGTAGCGAGAGGTCGTAGGGGCTGTCTCTGTATCGAAGGTCCAGTAAACGTTGGTACCGCGCGTGGCGGTCCCTTGAAAATGGGATCATTCTCGATTTCCTTAAATTCGATCTTCTTCGTTCTGTTGGCAAAATTGAGTGAGCTGAGAGTGTCGAGATGGTACGAGCGGACAGGTGCCAAGTTCAGGATCATGATCGTCAAGCCGTTGTTCTGGCCTAGAGAAAGGATCCTCGTCATCCTTGATTCTCGATAGGGTATCCTTGCTTGTTTCTTGCTGATGGCTTCGACGCATTGCGCCAATACAAACAGACTCCTGTTGATGCTCGCCGATTCGACCAATCTCTCTTTGCCATTGTCTGTCCTCCGATTGTCTTCAGATCCCGCCAAGTCGATGGCCGATGCACCACTGACTCTCGTCTCGTCGCCCGAGGTGATCGCAACGTTGACGCAAAGTATGGCGTGAGACCTCGACGAATGCGCATTGAGCTGTTACTCCCCTCATGAGCATGCTTCTCTCCGTTTTCACTCCGCAGTTGATAACGTACCTTCGTGGCACTGGTTGACCTGTTGACATTCGCCTGCTCATACAACCTCTCAAACTCCTTCAGACTCTCACACGGCCGCTCCGTCAATCCCACGACCACGGTCTTTCCCCCATTATCCCGCAATTGCAATCCGCTCGCTGTACGCTTTTCGGGCGCTTCGAAGAGGTCGAAGACGCGGTCATTGTAGATCTCGTAGTAGCTCATGCAGACCTCCACTTTCGTAACTCCTTTTGACTCTTTCTCGATCTTCCGGCTCCTTCTGTAAATGCCAGATAGTAATCTAGGTATCACGCCCCGCTCTGCTAAGGTTTTGCCGCCGCGCATGGTGTGTGTCTTGCCTGTCCCAGTAACGCCGTATGCGAAGAGAGTGACATCGAAACCGTTGAACAGGTGCTTGACCGTCGGTGCCACTATTGCATCTCGATCAGCCCATACCGCTGAACACGTTGGTGATATCTTGGAGCTGTTCGTACCTTCATCATCAAAGATATCCTGCTGGCTCGTATACTGATCGTACACCCTGTTGAATTGAAAGCTAAACTCCTCACTGGCGTTCTTCGGATTGGGTATCTTTACAATACTTGGTCGCTTGGAGCTTTCGTCAGTGCCGGAGCTGGAGGCCGAGACGATGGTGTCTTTGTCGAGTTCGGACTTGAGCAGCGGCCGAATGCGCGCCACGACACGGATAGACATGATTAGAGTGGACGAGACAGGACCGAATGAAGGGAAAATGGAGAGAAGAACAGAGCGTGACGAAGTCTTTCCACGAGTGCGCCCGGTATCGAGTTGAAGGGGCTATCGTTGACCGGGCAACATGCTATTCTCTGGAGACAAACCTTGGCTATATTCCTACGTGAACTGCCATTTGACACTTTTGTCTGAAATCCACTATTCTTGAGTCTATGAACATGCTACCGGTTTCACTAAAAGGAAAGGACCTCTTTTGACGAGCGGAAGCGTCAAAGAAGAAAAGCGCTTTTCCTCGTATCATTGGCCCCAAGATCTATCATGTCTATCTCTTTATACGAGGCTGCATTATAAATCTACAGATTCATATATCCCAGGCACGCTGCGACGTCTGATTGCAACCACACACCCGCGCTCTCATACCTTCTTCTTCAACGCCCACCCGGCCAGGCTATATCTCGCGAACACAAAAAAGGTGCTTCCAGCCATCAGCATAGCTCCGGAGAAGATCTGCAGATGAATGAAGCCTCCGTTTCCTTAGCTACCAGCGCACCAGCAATCGGATTTTCAATGAGCGCGGCAATGCTGATGATGGCGAAGAGCGTGCCGTTCCTGACGCAAACCTTCCTGATATCGCTGATCTGGGCGACAAGTGCAGGGGCCATGGAAACGAAAGCGCCGGAGCCGAAGCCTCAGAGCGCGGCGAAGGTGATGATGGGGGCGTTGGATTTGCCTGGTAGCCACAGGGCAAGTACCATGACGGAAAAGTAGGACATGAGGATCACGACGTTAAAGCGGCCGATGCGGTCTGCGATGTAATCAGGAATTGTACGGCCGAAGATACTGACGAAATGTGTCGATTGAAGAAGATCGCTTAAGAAAGGAGAAATATTTACCCCAACAGCGTTCAGGATGACGAGAGGATGGCCTAGGAGTTGCGCTGACATGCCGTCGGCGCGGGCTTCCACAATGATAAAGCTCAAAGGCAGAAACAGGCGAAAGAAGAAGAAGAAGCATCCGATGCAGACGAGGAGGACGGGAATCTCCTTGAGCGGATGAACGAATTCCATAAGAACCACAGGTTTGGGTGATGGCGGGATTCGCGACTTTACAGTCAAGTTGGCGAGTATAAGCATGAACAGGATTAGGGACGCAGAAACCTTCATTGCCCATCCAAACCCTGCCTTTTGTACCAGCCTCTCGACCATGATGGGAAAGATGATAATGCCAAAGCTGGAACCACTGGCTATGATCCCGAAAGCTAGGGCCCGATTCTTGGTAACCATGTACTAGTGGAGCTCATGGCTTGGTAAAAGATTGCACTGGCGCCTATGAGACTGCAGATACCCTGGGCGAGGATGAATTGGTAGTAATCCGTGGCGATGGAGGTCATCATACGGCCAAAACCGCGTACAAATGAACCAAAGAGAAGGATGTTGCGAGGACCATAGTTGTCGAAGAGTTCCCCGAAGATGCGACCCTGCAGTCATCCGTATACTCTTCATGATAGAGGACGCTAGAGGATGGCACACTCCCGAAAACATCATGAAGGTCTCCAGAGACGGAATCTGGGCAACAGTACTTGGTGAGAGTTGCCGTAGCTGATGCGTTTGGTAGTAATCCTGGAAACCCCCAATGCCTACCAGCAGAGCTTCGAATTAGTCCCATTCTATTTTCACTACGCCCAATGGAATAGCAACCGTATAAGCTATCTATCTAAAACTATAGAACAGACTGCAAAAAAAAACCCAGCACAACGAGCCAGGCCTCCTATCCTCCGTCGGGGAACGAACTTGGATCCATCATCGATGGTATGATAGATCCCTCCTCGTTCACTCGCTCTGCTTCCAAATTCAACCGTCCGGCTCATCTGCTGTGTCTGGCAGAATGCTGGCCTCAGTCTGCGAGTAAACTTGCTCAATATCGCCGCCTCCATGGTAGGGTTGCTCTTCGCTAGCCGGCTCCTGCTTCTTCTCTCTCCCGGCGACCACCACAATTTTTGATAAGGAAAACATAGAGATGACATGTCGAAAGAGACTGCTGGGACCTCTATAAATATGGAAAAGAATGAAAGGTTTCACAGCTGGACATGAATATGAAAACGGGCTGAATTGAATAAGGGGTGGTTGTATGGGTCAAGACCAGATTGTCCGTTCAATCCACATGTACTACGTACTAACTCTACATGTTTGGAAGAAGTAACAGCGGAGACAACAAACCGTTGCAGGAGCTAGGCATGTTATATCTCTAGCCAGACGCTCGAAGGAACTTTGGACTGTAAGTATCCAACTGAGAAGGCGATTGATGAAAACATTCAAAGGTCGAGCTAAGGCCGAGCCGCAAACAGCGGTTAAGACTGGTAAGCGGGTACGCTGCGATCATTGGTCGCACTAGATGATGATAACAGTGTAAGGTACCAATCATAGCTATCCCACGTCAAGTTGTACTTAGGTTTATGTTGAAGCGCGAGCCGCTTCCCTTCGCCGCCTACACAGTCCATTAATAATAACCATGATGTGATCGTTGACAGGCTATTGCTGAAAGCCCTGAACTTTACTTCGCTCAACACCAGTCGCGCAGGTTGCTGAAAGACTCCTTGAATGTAAGGGGTTTGTTCCGTCCCCCACCTCGCCGTCGGTGATACTGTAAGCTACCAGCGCGGATTGATCTTTATTCGACCCTTGTCTTTCCGCCATGCCTGTACCCGCTCCGATTGGTGTTGCCCGCAGAGGATGGAATGCCCCATATGCGCGGCATTATTACCCACTGGCCTCGGTCTTTGGGTCAAAAACGGGCAATTGAAAGGAAGATGAGCCCCGCCCTCGAACGTCACAACTCCCATCAGGATGATGCTCTTCGCCATGGCTCTCTCAATACCAAAACGGGCTTCAAAGGTCTCACAGAGCTCCTGTCTCTCCTGCTTGCAACTTATGTCTAGATTGTTGACCGTAGCATGTCTCGTTTGTCTCTTTAGCGCAACCCTATCCTCAGGAAAATACTGCTGATGTTTTCCTGGCGATGCTTGTTGGCCACCCCAAGCCGCATGGTCGGAGTTCAATAGATCTCTCAGCGGTCAGTTGGTCGCGGCGGTCCCTCTAGGGGCACCTTGTCATGATCCCGTCTACAATGCCGCAGCCTGCGAAGGCCTTCAGCAGAACTGGCTGGAACCGCAGCAACAGTATGTCCTTGATTGGCAATGCTCATATATGCAAAGCTTACTGTCTTCAGTTACGATTCGTCTTCTTCTACCATGGCACCTTTCTTTGCCAATCGAAGCTGTGATCCGTTCACGCCTGAGTCCAGACCTTGTACTCTAGGAAACTATGTTGACTATGCAGTCAATGTCACCAAACCTGCGGACATTTACAAAGCCCTAGCGTTTGCTAGAAAGCACAACATTAGAATCGTCATCAGGAACACAGGACATGAGTGCGCTACTCTTTCCTTCACTTTCCTGCTAGCATACCAACTGAACTTTGATTAGTTATATTGGAAAGTCTACTGGTGCGGGCTCCATAGGCATCTGGACTCATCACCTAAAGAGCATCAACATCATCGACTACAAAAGCTCCCATTACACAGGCAAAGCCATAAAAATGGGCGCTGGCGTCCAAGGCTTCGAAGAATATGGAGCTGTGGACAGAATGGGTCTTGCTGTAGTCGGAGGGGAATGTCCAACAGTCGGCATTGCCGGAGGATACACCCAAGGCGGCGGACACTCAGCTCTGGCCTCCAAATATGGACTGGCTGCTGATCAGACCCTGGAATGGGAGGTCATAGACGGGCGTGGGAATTTCCTCACAGCCAGCCGTAGCCAGAATTCAGACCTCTATTGGGCGTTGAGTGGAGGTGGAGGTGGCACCTATGGGGTTGTATGGTCCTTAACTGCAAAAGCACACAAGGCCCTCCCGGTCTCTGGCGCAAATCTAACCTTCACCAACGCCAATATCTCCGCAGACACCTTCTACGAAGCCGTTGGGGCTTACCACGCCCTACTTCCCCCAATCGTCGACGCTGGAGCAATGAGCATCTGGTATTTTACCAACACATCCTTCAGCATCTCACCCCTGACCGCACCCGGCATATCCAAAGACCATTTGACCGCGCTCCTCAAGCCATTCACAGATACTCTTACAAGCCTTGGCATCAAATACGACATGACCGTCAGACAGTTCCCAAGCTACCTAGCCGAACTCAACACAATGCAGGGCCCACTCGAAGTCGGCATCGCCCAATACGGAGGTCGCCTCATCCCCCGCTCGGTCGTCGAGAGCAACAACGACGCATTAACAGCCGCGTTCCGGAACATCACCGAAGATGGCGCATTGGTCGTTGGCGTCGGGCTTAACGTCTCCAAAGCCGTAGCCGGAGATGTTGACAATGCTGTTCTTCCAGCTTGGAGAGATACGCTGATCGATGCGGTGATCACTACGTAAGTCCTGAACGATGCCCTGCTTTACCTTGTAGAGTACTTGGACGTATCACTTGGCCTTGGTTGTACATAAACACTAACAGTCCGCCCCGCCAAGACCGTAGGATTTCACCGCCCCATGGTCCGAAATGCTAGCCCTCCAGCGAAAAATGACAAACGACTACATCCCCCAACTAACGACCCTAAACCCCGACTCCGGCTGTTATCTCAACGAGGTACATTTCTCCCTTCTCCCGATCCCCTTCATCCATCCATCGTGCTCAATCCAAATTGACTTTTTTTCTTTCTTTCCAAGCCGATTTCCAACAACAAAACTAGCAAAGCACCTTCTACGGACGCAATTACGACCGTCTTCTATCTGTCAAGGCGGAGTTTGACCCGGAACGTGTGTTCTATGCGACTACGGCCGTGGGCGCGGATGAGTGGGTCGTTGCGGGGGATGGGAGGTTGTGTCGGGTCGGCGATAGACATCCTGACCTTCGGTGATGCGGGATGAGGGATGGCCGAAGGGTATGGAAGTCCTTGAGGGGGCTGGGGGATGGGGATGAATGGGGGTTATGTAGTTTGTTGTGTGATTGGTGAAGAGATGACGATTCGATGAGTGGGATGCGGTGCAGGAAATTGCAGATGTGATGGTGATCCTCAAATGAAGCAGATTTCAGAACATACTGTACAGAAGGCAATGCACAGTCTGAAATTTGCAGTGATATGATATATACATGTCTGCACATGAAATTCATGAGATGAAGAGGCATCTTCACAAAAACCCCATAACATCTCATCTTGACAGAACTGCCTTTATCGGGCTGTGGGGCACGGATGGGTGGGTCATTGCGGGGGATGGAAGGTTGTGTCGGGGTGAGGGGGCTGGGGGATGGGGATGAATGGGAGTCATGTAGTTTGTTGCGTGATTGGTGGAGAGATGACGATTCAATGAGTGGGGTGCGGTGGGGGGCTGTGTGTACGATGGGGATTGCGGATGTGATAGTGATCCTGAAAAGAAGCAGATCGAGACATTCCGTACAGAAGGCAACGCACGGTCCGAAATCGCGGTGGTATGATATATACATATCCACACACAAATTTCATAAGATAGAGAGACATCTTCACGAAAGCCCACAGCACCTCATCTCGACAGAACCCGCCCTTCTTAGGCCGTGGAATGCCTAGTCTAGGATCATCCCCATCAACCCTCTGATCTCTACAATTCACACTCCACAAACCACGACAAAAGATTTCGAGGAAGGCTTGTGATGCTATCGCTGCTAACCCCGTGCGTGACACGACCTTCGCCCTAATATGCAAACCCACAGAGCCGAGGACGCCATAGCCGAGCACACATATGCACTAACCAATCAATCACTTCGCAACAGCCGCACTACAAACGCAGTCCATCAATCAGTCCAGTCCGACCCAAAACGCAGCTGATTAGATCAGAGTGGAATAGAAATGGGCTTAGCATACCTAAGGACCTGAGTTCTGAAAAAGCCGCCTTTAGTCCGCTCGATGACTTGCTGGTAGACGGATTGTGGCGGATGGTTCATGACGACCGTACCCTCTTTGTAGTCGATTTTCGCGTCCACGCGAGTGTCGCGGATGAGGTTGACGATCCATTTTTCGCCTTCGTCTTGGTTGAGGCCTAGGCGGGTTGAGAGATCCCTATCAAACAATCACGGTGTCAGTTCTGGAATTATAGGAGGGAGCGGGAGATGGGGTTTTGCGTACTTGATGTCGATACGCTGGTGGATTTTGCAATATGACTCGGAGATTAAATGTCTCGCGGCTTCCACAAACGCATCTGCGGCGGCCACGAGGAAGAAATCTGCTCGCAGCACCTCTTCGGCCTCGATGAGCTTCTTTTGCGCCTCTTCGAAGTCGAAGTCGATGTTCAGCGCCTTGATGAAATCCGTGACAGGGTCGTTATACTCGTATCCTTCTTGCCTGACGATCCTTGTGAGATCTTTCAGTTGCTTCTGGTACAGGCCTGTGTTTCTGCTCCGGTTCCGGTTCGTGATGACGGCTGCGGCTAGGTAGCGGAGGATCCAGGGACAGTTTGTTTGGATGGTGTTGATGTAGGGCGCGGAGAAGAAGAGTTCGCAGAGGGTGTCGCGGGCGGGTTCGTAGTTGAAGAAGGGGAAGAGTGACCAGTGGATCAGCCATGTGCGGTGTTGCAGTTGGGCCAGAGGGTTGTTGAAGAGTTTGGTGTCGATCGACTCCTTGACTTTATTGACTTCTTCCATAGCAACCTCCCAGTTAGTAGTCAATATCTCTGATGCGAGCTTTCCCCAGGTCGCTGATGCAGTTTTGTCGGTATCCGTAGACTGTCAGTAATCAGCAGCTGGCCTGAACGGATGTGTGATTGTCTTGCCCTACCAGAACGCGGAATTGCTCCAGGAGGTCTGCCGCGTTGCCGTAACTACCACAGTTGTACTGGAATTTTCCGTATTCATAGAGAATGTTAATCATTTCTATCGTAACCCCATGCTGTTCCTCCAGGAACTTCAAATTGGCTAATTTGTCGCTCCGGAGGCTGCTAACAACGCTGTCGTCCGCCAAGAGGTCTACAATCTTCTTGCTCTCCTCGACGTAGAGCTGTAATCTCTGAAGTACTTCCTCCCTCTTTTTGACAAATTCCTGCGGTATCGTATCGGAGTGATTGATCTCCTGCCAGAGGTTGGCGACGTAGTCCGTCATGTTCGTCTGCTTGAGCAATTCATATTTTGTATTGACTATGTCCGTAACATCGTCACTTTCATCATGCCCACTGAGAAACTCCAAGAGAGGGAACACTAAGTGCCGATCGAGATGCGGTATGAGCTTTGGAAGGAGGTCATATTCTTTGGCGACGTCTTGGGGCTCCCTTGAAGCTTGAGATGCCGCGCCGTTGAGCATGGTCTCTGCGGAGGTGGGCGTATTGTCCGTCATGATGGCTCTCGGTGTCCCACAAACTAATAGTAGAGTTGATGGCGGTAATGAAAATTATCGCCCTGACGTTGGCTGTTCGCGATTGAATGTGTGCGCCGTCAAAAGTTCGTGCGCTAGCGCTAGGTACTGTAGCGAGCATCGCGAAGCTTTGGTGCAGATCATCCGCTGTAGACCTTCAGATTACTTAGTAAAGGTGATTTGAAAGTGCTATGACGGCCCTGGTGACACAGAGCAACACTCACAGCATTATCCAGCCGGCATGACATTAGCTTACACGCTCACTCCCTTCCTGCGGTCACTCGGGGCCTGTCGAGGTTCCTCATACCGCCAATGCATGAAGATATCGAGCTCAGCATCAAGACACATTGAAGGCACATGCACACTATTCTAAATCGTTTATCTTTGAGCTAACACTGTCACAGCTCCACTCACTTCTCCTTCATCATCTGCGGCCTCTCGATCCTCATCACCGACGCCAAAACAACCCTATCACGTCTCCCGTACGCCATCAAACCAACTCCCCATCTATTTACTCGCCAAGCGCGGCGGCAACCTACACCAAACACGAATAAAGAAGATTGACGGCGACATCTCTGAGCTTCGGAAACAATTGCAGCAAGCACTCAAGGTGGCAGAGCAGGAAATCAAGATCAATCAGTTGACGAGACATATCGTCATAAAGGTACGTCGTGAATGCGCATGGTAGGAGCCAATCATCTAGGATATCTTTGGAACCTTTCGACCGTTAATATGTCGCGAAGACAACTGATGTGTCTCGTGTGTGGTAGGGCTGGAGAAAACCAGAGGTGGCGAAATTTTTGGAGGAGAAGCAATTCTGAGAGATTCGTTGTATTCATATGGACTCAGAACTGCTGGCGATGCAAGAACAAGCGTAACATTGAAGGGCGTTCATACATCGCAATGGTTTTCGAATGCTATACATATGCAGGGTAGATTCTCCTAGTACGTGGCTGCAGTTGTCCAAGCCACTGACCAGCGCTCTATAACCGTTTTCCCGTAGCCAAAAGCATGAGCTTGTACAGCATTATGCAAAGCAAAGTAGACAACAATACGCCGCTCATGTACACCCATTGAACGCGCAGTAAGCCCCATCGGAACCCTTCCGCACGAACAATTATAAAGAAAGCGCTGAAGAGACGTGAAGCTATAGATGTATTCAAGACAGTGACTTTTTCTGCGCCGTATGCTCCATCCCAATGCCATGAATTGCTCAAGTTTCCAAGCGCGCATAAGCACAGAGTTGCCGTACAAAATGACTATCTACATTGCCATTCAACAAGAAGCCCAGCAAACTCTCCTTTCTCGGTAATAAACCTGGAGGAAGCTCAAGGGAAGGTTGTTCTGGATTTTTGGATTTCTCCACTAGTTTCCGAAGCACAGCCATCCCTCGGTGCGTAAACATTGCATGAGCTTGTGGATCTGGATCTACCAACCTTCCGGTCTGCGGGTGCCGCTGAGGTACAGTAAGAAGGCTGATTATACGCAAAAGGCTTAGGGGAAAGTTATCTTGAGACGACAGCCATGATCTAGCCAGTTTCGTCTCGGATCCAGGTATCAGAGTCACAAGGACTTCCGCGGCCAGAAGTCCCTGTGCCAGATAAGGTTTCCTAGCTTCGACTATTGGTACAATGTTTTCTCGCCCGTGCTCCGGTATAGAAGCAATGGCTAGGGCAAAGGTTCGGGTCAAAAGGTCATAAGGCGGCGTCGATGAGACATCAGCCGAGAAGATGGCTTTGTAAAAGGTTCGATTTGGATCGTCTCTAGCCAAGAGTTTGGCCAAGCTGTCCACTGCTGGCGGGAGATATTGATGAACAGATGGATTGTAAGAAGTGAACATGACCTCTTCTCTGCCAGGAGTCGTCGGCGGAGGGCATGGTGCAAAAGAGAGCAAGAAGTGTACCATGCACAAAGCTTCCTCTTTTCCCGGCAAATCTATAGTATGTGACAGATTGCTGAGATAGATGACGATGTCTTTCATAAAGTCCAAGGTATTCCGATGCGTCCGCAAAAGCATGTTTCTTGTCCCAAGGTATCGCACAACGGTCGACATGAACTTCACCACAATAGGTTCCGCCAGCAGTGAATGATTGACGTCAAAGAAAGAGAGGTTCCTGATTATAGTCGAGACGCAGATTAAACGATCGACGGCGTGATCAAGGTTGTATTCGAGAGTGCCGAACTCGGGAACCTCCTGCAGCGTCTCAACTTCGGAGCGGCACCCTCGAACTACCTCCTCATACGGACTGATGAGCATAACGTCCGAAACCTCGGCAGCGTTCTCGGCTAGCATTTCCACTTGATCTTCTGCGCATTCCACCAGGGCCTCGAGAAGATCCTCGCATTCCACTAGTGACAGCTGGAATCGATGTTCAACGGACAGGACAGCTAGGGTGTCAAGCGCCAGGCGCACTTCTGCGTGGATTCCAGAGCGCAAGCTCATGGTCAGAGCATTGATGTCAATTATGCCAAGTTCCTGGATTGTGGGTACGTTCGGCTTAACCACATCAAGCCGGCTGGCCAAATCATCAAGAGTTGAGACCTCGATTCCACCGTGGGTCAGGATAGCTCTGGTTCCAGGGTTATAGTGAGGTTCTATCGGTTCCTTCCTGGGCATTAAATTAAGGTGACTTTCGCCTCGCAATGGCTGCAACTTATCTCGAGGGTTGAGTGTGTCCTTTCTGCCTGCTAAAGCCGGAGACGGAGAGGAAGAGGTTTTTTGCTGCACAAGAGGAGGCGTTACTTCAGGGGCACGCGATAGGTTTGATCGCTGCAGAGGAAACGCACTTTGCTGCCGATTGTGGAGCTGTTGCTGCGGAGTCAAGTACCCATTCATCACTGGATGACGAGGGATATTGTGCATCGACGTCATCTCCTTGATGGGCGTCTGCTGGTCGGTTTGTGCTTGCTGCTGACGTATATATTGCTGCGACTGCTGTTCATGATTTTGTGAATTGAGCTGTTGGACAGGAGGTGAATGCTGCGGCATTCCCACAACATTCCCTCTCTGTGCCTGCTGCAAACTGTGCATTTGGTCACTCACGATTCTCTGTCGCTGCATTGCCAGATAAGCAGCTTCATACGCGGCCAAATTCCTTTGGTAGTGTTCTTGAATCTCTTGAGCCGCAGACGGATACTGTATCGGGGGAAATTGCATAGCGCTGGCTATAGTCGGCCAAAGATTCATGCTCGTAACTTTCTTCGCGCCTCCCTGCTTCATCACCATGGCATAGAGCTGCATAAGATGTATAGCACGTCCGCCTACCATAGGACTCGTGTTCAGAGGTAGGCCCCGTGAGTGCATGAACTGCGCAAGGCCTCGGATGAATTGCTCCGGGTTGTTGGGGCGCGACATCGCCTGCTGCGGCATTTGCCGCGGTCCGGGTGCCATCTGAGAGTTCGTCATGGGGGTTGTGGAGTGAACTAAGGGATTGTGCCCGCTGCCCTGGTGGCGACCCTGAGCTGCTGAATTATCTGCTTGGAGCTGTTGCACGTGTTGCTGCAACCGCATTTGATAGTCGCGCTGCGCGTAAGGAAGCTGTTGTTGGAGGTTCTGCGGAAGACTGACATGTTGCGCTGACATTGAATTCGGCGTTCCAGCAGAAGTCGCCCCAGGTGGCGGCGTGAAGTGCTGACTCGACCCTGTACCATATGACATGCCTTGCATGTATCCAGCATTGTTGTTTTGCGGTGTATTGACACGACTGCCGTGGTCTGATTGCGATGGTGAGATCTGTGTTGAGAAATTCTGCGTTGCCGGAGAGAAGGGGTTCGGCGAAACGGTCTGTACTCTTTGTGACACTCCTTGAGGATTGAAGTGTTGGTTCTGTAGTATGGGAGATGGACTGGCATCCGAAGACCCGCCTTGCTGTAGATGCTGGTACGGCGTAGGAGCCTGAAAATGTTGATTCCCATGGTGATTTCCTTGCAGGCCCGAGTACGGCGCCTGATGAGGTGTTTGTGACCGTGAGACAGAAAGGCCCCCGGGGCCTTGCCGCGGTGAAGCACCAAGACTGTCTTCTCGCGGTCGAGACCTCTTGGAAGGCACTACTGGGTTGGTCTGGTAGACAGCGTTGTGGAAAGCCGGCGATGCATTGCGCGCATTGCCGTTCTGCATGCGCTGCTGCAATTGTTGATTTTGGAATTGATCAAGGTCGAAGGGAGTCGGACTCGGGTTGTGCATAAAGGCCATAGAGGGATCGATCGAGGAGTTGAAAATGCCATTGTCGGTGTTCGAGACGGCAGCAGCGTCGTTAAGCCAAGCTGGCATACTCATGTCGTTGTGACCTCGGAGGAACCCATCTGCATCGCGTCAAGGTATGTCAGCATCATCCAAACCATGGCCGTGTCCATGATGATTTTCGATCTCAGCGATCGACACCATCGACACCGGCGCGCAGCACAAGTAGTGCGACGCAGCCAGGCATCATGGTCGACAACAATGAATTAGAGTCGGAAAGGGGCGGCGACAGACGCGTTCGCGCGTGAGCAGGAACGGGCGACATGTGGGATGGAAATCAAAGATTTATTTGAGCCGCAAAGGAATGGAATGCTCACCTGTGATTGCAAGGTTATGGTTCGCCGACCGAAACAGTCAGAGCGGTCGTGGTCGGTAGCGCGACCGATTGAGGCTGCAGTCAATGGACGACCCAGGAGACTTCCGCTCCACCCAATCGAGCGCCGAACAACAACACCGATAATAATAGGACCGCTGCCATGGGAGTAAGGAAGTTAGCGGATAAAAGCCTATTCGGCGACAGGAAGGTTAAGAACATCTAGATTTCCAGGTTTGGATGTGGTGTGTCACGGATGGAGCAGCCGGAGGGTCGCGCAAGGAGGCTTGGGATGCAGGATGGAGGCAGTGACGGCCGAAATACGATCAGAGTCAAAGATCTGGCGTACCTTTTCTTAGTCTCTTTAGATCCAAGTATGTACCTCCTGTCAGGTAAGGTCAGATATGGGAAGGGGAAGGGTCTCCTCGAGCGGGGATAAGCGCAGGTAGCATGTGGTTGGGCCTGCCTGTGCTTCCTGTGAGAGAGAGTGCGTGTACTGTCAGGTATTATTCGGGTGGGGAAGCGGTGGATGACACGAACAGGTGTGGCGCCGATGGTGCTAAAGGCGTGGCACGAAGACAAAGTCTAGTGACTTTTCTACTTGGAAACGGTGTCTCAGCATCTGGCTAAGGTAAACGATCAAGTGAATCGATGTGTGGTGCTTGGGGCGGTAGTATGAGGACGGGTACGGGTACTCGTGGGGAGATACTCGCAGGAAAACTCATTCGACTCGCTTCCACGTCCAATCAAATGCCATCCGACCGGCAAAACCAACTTCGTTTCAGTTGGTGACGGATGGATTGGTGATGGTGAGGCCGCCTTCCTTACTCAGGGCACCCAATCTCGATCCTTGTCATGTATCTCACATCTGTTGCCGCGCTGACTGGCTGTCCGATGTGCCGGCCATATTGTAAATCTATGGCTGATGCCAGCCCTCGGCAAGGGAACAAACTCCCTCATGTGGCCGGACGATCTTGCCCCACGGTGAAGGAGCAATCCTATCGTCAAAGGACACTTCTCAGACTTAAGGGAGAAATAAAGTTTTCACATATTTCGCCGTGAGGACAATCTGAATTGCAGCTGTGGACATCTACACGTGAGGCACAGCTCAAAAGGCTTGAAAAGGGTTCGGCATTCTTTTTCATAAGGCGGAGGATACGATCGGATTTCGTCGTTGAATTTCCCTCGGGAAGTTGTTTTGATTTTAGACGGTGGCCTGCGGCCTAACGGGGTGGCGTAAAACCCCACATTATGGCTGAGGGCATCTTGTTCAAGTCTCCCCACATTCGACATTGAAATAGTGGTCACAGCTATTAGTGTTTATCAATAGCCTTGACTGTGCGTGGGCCTCACGTATGAGTGAGTACCTTAGGTTCAATTAGCGACGCCCGAATGAATGGAAAGGATCGAAAAAGGAGTAGCGGCAGATTGATCACGACAGCATTGGAGCGGCGGGCAGCTACAATAGCCATTATCAGCATCCAAACCTGGTGGCCGTATTTCACCTCACAGCCTGTATTCGTACAGCTGCAGAAAGGAGCTTACATGTACTTTGATGCCTTCCGAGGCATTGCTTAGGGTGTGGAGAGTCGAAGTATCTCGATCAAGCCGCCTCGAGAACTATGATGATGATATGGTAGCGACTTACCACTACCGCCGTCATCACTCACCTTGCGTGGTCTTCTAACATGCACTAGGATATCCCGCTGTGGGCCGTGTACTTGAGCATGCCGTCCGACCTTCACCTACTTAGACGAAGGAAATGCGACCTCCCGTCGAGCGTTGCCTACTCTGCACATCTGTACCAGCTTCGCCTCACTCTTGGAGCTGAGTCTAACATACACTCGAGTGCTTCCATGCAGATCCATCTCGCCGGAGACCTCTGATACATCGAACCCGACCAATTTGGGCTTTCCGTCCCTTAAGTCACTGTGAGGCTGAACAGTCGATCAGTGAGGGCTGAGGGCAGAAGAGATCTCCACAATCATCGAGTCTCTTTCAGCTGTGTAAACCAAGGCAGATTGAGCCTTGGGGATGGAGCAATATGACGTTCCTGTTCATCGTGGGAAGGAGAAGTGACGAGTGGGCGATGATGGCCATCGTCGATGACGCAGATTCGTTGGTAGAGACATGTCTCGACAATCGACTATAAGAATGCGAGCGTTCCTACCTTTGACGAGAAGACAAAACAGTTGTACAGCAACTCATTCAATCTCCATCATCCCTCGCCACTTGTTTTTACCAACCGTCTTCCAAGACTTCTTTCTCTGACACTCCAGAACCATCTCCATCTTTCATGCTGAAAACCGTCAAGCATGTCGCGAGCGTTTTGGCCGCTATCTCCGGAGCTCTGACGCCCGCCAGTTGCAACGTTGAAAGCTGCATCGGTGCCCTAGCAGCTTCTATGGGTGGTGTCGCTGCGACTGCCGCCTCTGCCAGTACTGCCGTCTGCGCAGCGGTGATCTCTGTGACTCTCATTCAGCCCGAACTTCCCCCAGCGGATCTCATCTGTGCGGCTGTAGTTGGGGGACTTGCGGCTTCAGGCGAGATTGCGATTGGTGCAACGGCAGGGGGCTGCTTCGACTGCACGATGGCCAAGCCGTGTTCTAAAGATGATGCAGTGGCGCGAGGACACGGTTGTTTATGCTCACCTTCATCTACTACCTTTTTCTCTCCACTACACCAGCTTCGTGGATAGCTAATTTTAATCTTTCGATTAGGGCACTGGTAATCTGAGCAGCCTCACTCTCGGCCCTAATAAATGCGCGCAGCTCAGTTCTAGCGTCAGACACCCTGGTGATAAAGACGTTCCCATAGACCTACCTAGAGGCCCTCATGGGGTGCCCAAGGCACCTGAGTATACCTTTCACTGCGGTAACAACGGTCTTGTGACTGACGGTAGCCACGCAACCTGCTACTGAGATTGCCTTGAGTGTGATCAGTGTGTGAGCAAGAGCCCTTCTCCGAAAAGGGAGCTTCTTGACGCCAAGCCATTTGCGGCATGAGCATTTGGCCTTGAAGCCGATCGCTAGAGAAGGAAAGACTGGTAGACGATGACTCGATAGGATGGATATAAAGTGAAAGCGAAGACGTCTTGTGTAGGATGATTTCTGGAGGATTACTCTGATGGGCTCTCTTGAACTTGTGCTGGGACAAATTTGTATAACATAACGCACCCAGTTTGTAAGGGACTTATGCGGAGAAATATCACTCTTTACATCAGAAATGCTTTGGCTCACGGGGTATGTGTCTTGGCGATCCAGGAACACTTCTCCAATTTGGTGGACCGTACACTTGACTAATGTACTATGATGCCGTCCATCATGCAATTTTATGCTGAGCTAGGATTTTGACTTGGCACAAGCTCCCAACACTGGAAGCCATTATCGTAATATATCTAGAAATAGATAAAAACTTTTGGACAGCGATGTGGCGCGATTCTGTCAACCGAATACTTAGCATGTTCCTATCTCTGCGCAACGCTCAAGTATGGTGCGAGCATATCCTTGATACGAGCATCGTCACATCTGGAACGACTCTAATCTATCTAATTCTCAATGCTGTTTTTGTAGCGGTTTAGGTGTCGTACAGCAAAGGACAATTAGATGCCATAGCACCTAGCTCCCATATGTTGCTTGCACGTGACTCAGTGATCCTATCAACTTACTCGAACCTTACAACGAGCTTCACTCCTTCGACAACAAGAACGCTAGCTGCAAAATCATTGTCAAAGAACTCTACTCGAGCTCCAGCCTCATCATTCATCACTGCAAATCTTATTCCTCTTGAAAATCCGCCATGGGGGACGTAGCTGTGGAAAACCCAGCCAACATTATCGCGCCTCACAAGAAACAGCCACCCTCAAACTCGATACCCAACATCGATTCGCTAGAGGGCATAGGAAATGACGGAAGCGATGAATACTCAACACTGAAAAAGCTACAGCGGCATCTGGAGTGCGTAGGTGAAGGACTAGGCCAGGTGTTGGTGCTGACAGCGTGCTAGGTACATCAACCTGCAAGAAGAATACATCAAGGATGAGCAGAGGTATGCTTCTCGAAACCGAGTGTCACAACCGTGGTTTTATATGTGACTGATCTTTTACAGGAGCTTGAAGCGGGAGCTGGTTCGAGCACAAGAGGAGATCAAGAGGATACAAAGCGTGCCGTTGGTGATAGGGCAGTTCATGGAAGCTATCGATCAGAAGTACGACTGCATATGGGTTTGGCAGGATTTTCACAGCTGACTTCCATCAGTACTGGTATCGTGCAATCTTCAACGGGCTCCAACTATGTTGTCCGGATCCTATCAACCCTCGACCGCGAGAAGCTCAAACCGTCATCCTCCGTTGCCCTTCACCGCCACTCCAACTCCCTGGTGGACATCCTACCCCCTGAAGCCGACTCGTCCATTGCGATGCTAGGTGCACACGAGAAGCCAGACGTCACGTATGCAGATGTTGGGGGTCTGGACATGCAAAAGCAGGAGATTCGGGAAGCCGTAGAGCTCCCGCTTACGCACTTTGACTTGTACAAGCAGATCGGTACGGGCTGATGCTGACGGCTGTGAGGCAAGCATGTGGTCACGGCTAACAGTCTTCCAGGCATAGACCCCCCTCGGGGTGTCCTACTGTATGGTCCACCAGGTACCGGCAAAACCATGTTGGTGAAAGCCGTCGCAAACAGTACCACCGCAAATTTCATTCGAGTCGTTGGCTCCGAATTCGTCCAGAAATACTTGGGTGAGGGTCCTCGTATGGTCCGAGACG
>JAABUP010003874.1_pt1 | contig 25785 bp, 25 predicted proteins | sample 5559201 | NCBI WGS metagenome assembly JAABUP01 (sample SAMN10711887, study PRJNA513373) | rock metagenome | isolation source: Antarctica rocks | place: Antarctica
AGAACAACGCGACGCTTCTTGGTGAGGTGGCCACTAACATATCGTGGCCACTAACCTATCGGCTACGTTACCGATACAACAGTGTAGTGGGAAGACTTCTCTTAGGCTTCAACATACAAGATCTCGAACTGCAGCATTTGCAAATACGAATCGTTCATGAGCTCATGATTGAAAGTACTTGCTCACAGTGCCGCAACCTCAACGTGTTGGCCGTTTCTCGTTACTGGAATGCTAGCCTCCAACGTTAACCACATCAAAGAGATCTATGTGATGATCAACCGGATCACTCCAAGTCTACTTTCCTGAGTCATGCGAGGTTCTTTGTTAGAGTATCGAATATCAGCTTGCCCTCTGCGGTCAGAACAACGGTGGTCAGGTCCTGAGTTTAGGGGCTTTGGTGACATTCCTGGCAATCATGGAGGTTGGAGTCTCTGTGGGACTAGAGCGCTGCTTCAGCCTACTTCTCTTTGGAGCGATGTTTCTATTTCCTGGCATTCTGAGTTATGAGTCACATCTCACCAATCTTTCTTCAAACCCATGAGCAGCTATCTTTATTATTACGCCTTTGTTCTTCTTTTCTTCACTGGATCATAGTCAGATCAACTTTCGTCTGGGCAGGCACTGCCAAGAACTCGGCCGATTTGTGGAATGTGGGCTAGCCTGAATCTAGGTATGTTTCAGTATGCAGTGGCTGGTAACGGCCATCAGACTTTATAGTGGCTGCAAACGGAATGCAACGGGCTGGACTGGCAAGTCTGTGGCAGGTTCCAGGAATGTGCAGCCTCGGGATTTCTGATGTTTGACTGCCCGTCAAACACCTTTTAGCGCATGGTAATGGTATACCCGTAGGGCTCTCTCTAACCTTACCCTACATTCCTTTCGTTGCTAATCTTAGTATTTTTGATGCGTGGAATGTTTCTAGAATCTCGATGGCTGGCTTCTCGTTCACGGCATCTTCCTGCACTTTAAATAACTCGTCTTGGTCTGTTTGTTTGTTTGCTTCCAACATCATCGTGCATTGCAATTCATCAGCTTCATTGCTCGCTACTGTTCATACATCGCTGTCGGTACCCTTTCGACTAGTGTGCTCGGCTTATCTTGCCTCATCCCCTTACCATATACCATACAAAGACACAGCATCCTGAAACGCCGCACGCGGCCAATCTTGATGTCTATGGTTAGCCCTCTAGACTTCTCGGTCCGACCGGAGGACAAAGCCTTCAATTTCTTCCCCCAACCTCTGGAGGACCCGTTTGACGATCTCTTTGATCAGTACATCAACTTTGACCCTTTTGAGTCAAGCCAGAGCAATAACGAATCTAGCGCTTCAGGAGATGTCGAACTCTCCTTTGTGGCTGGCAACTCATCAAGTGGAAGCGAACCTGCAGGTACTTTGCCTACGGCCGGTTTGGATGCAAGGCACGCCCAATCGCATCAGCCTTGTCGGACCACGCTCTGGCCCAATCAACAAAACGTAGCCTCATCTTCACAAGGCTACCAGACCTTCATCCAAAACAAGCCTACTGACGAGGCTGTACTGTATGACACCGAACTTCTCAGCCTTGAAGGCATTTCTCGTTCTACAACCACAAGCCGCCTCGTACCCTCCTCCCCTCCTACAACTCCTCCATCTACCCCTTCAAGGAAGAAGACGAAGAGTGCTACCACTACGCCGAAGACTATCCGTCGACGAGATCTCGATGCCAGAAAAGGCTCAATTCGCAACAGCAGTGTCTCGCCGAATATGATGCGACCTTCCCATTATCATCGGGCTGAGATGCCTTCTTTTCATGAATGGACGCAACGCTTCGAAAATTTCAACCTTGAAGTGCCAGCGGAAAACTTACCTATGTCTCCACCACCATCGACCAGGGTTTCTCAAGACGAGAAATTGACGAGATTTATCGTGCCGGCTGAAACTACAAAGCACGATCATGCTGAAAAGCAGGTGTTCGAGGACAATATCTCCCCATTGCAGAGGTTCAACATTCCATCTGGATCAATCGCCAGTCCTATTCCAGCACCAACCGCACAGATGCACAACACACACCGAGTGACTTTGCAAAGGAGAACAACGACGGACGGCATCGGCTACCCCACGACCATGTACTCCCAGATTGATCTGCAATCACCACAACCTCAATCTCAACGTCAAGCTTCATGGATGCCTACCTCAGTGCGACCATCGGACTTCGGCTTCGAAGCCTCGTCAAACTTTCAGCCTCAGGATTGGTGGCCGACTAGCATCACGCAGCCTTCTCACCCGTACTACCAGACGGCGACCACATCAAACCAGCGGGTATCCCAAAGCCTTGCACAACTCCCGTCCGAGTCATTTGCTTCGCACGGTCTCATGATATCCTGCGAACCGGCTGCCGCACAAGATCCATTCGTTAACGAAGATCCTTCAGTCGACTATTTCACAGCCTCGTCTGACCTCTTCAACCCTGAGGCCACCGAAGCATATTCACCAACTGCCTCCCCATCTACTACTCGCCAAAGGCACCGCACAACCCCTTCACGCTCACCATCCGCCTCACCATCTGCCATCACACCCACCAAGACACGCCGTGCTTCGAGGCCCTCAAATCGTCGAAAGTCTTGTACGACAACGCCCAAAACCCCGACCTCGGCAGGCTTCGTTAACTTCACCCCGAGTGATAGTAAGAAGATCTTGACTGGGGTAGCGCCGAGCGGGAGTTCGAAGACGAAGGCGAGGAGGGAGAAAGAGGCGACCGAGAAGAGAAGGAGGCTGAGTCAGGCCGCTGTCAGGGCGATCAAAGAGGCTGGTGGAGACCTGGAAGCTTTGCAAGCAGAGGGTTTGTTGATATGAGAGATCTTTTTGGCTTTGTATACTTGAGCGAGGTGTACGGAGAATGGCCATAGACGCACGTTTGATAATGTACGAAGCTTCGGACTTGGCTAAAAGCGGACATAGTAAGACTGCAAATATACCATTCTGATCTTCTTCAACATCTGACTGTCTCTCTGCACTGCATCTGTATCTGAACCCTAAATTTCCTTCGACAATCGCTCAGACCAATCTCTCAAGTTTTTGCACTATACCCCGCTCGATCAAACCTCTCCTTCACCGTTCCAGCAGATCGAGAACTAAATGACTAAATACTAAACCCTGAACGTACCACACAGAAAGCAAGGAAGACGAGCTGTCAAGCACCCGACCAAGCCACACCGAGACACCAAAGCCTCAACATAGACCCGACGTCGACCAAGACCGAGACTCTCCATCCCGTTCACCGTAAAACCCAGCCGGCTTGCGCAGCGCACGATCATCACGCCTCACTCGAACAATCACGCGAAATTCTAACATCTTCAGGGAAGTCCGATGGAAGATTAGTACAGTACTCTCCGGGACAGAGGAGGGGGACGTGAAGGGATGGACATCCGGGAAGAAAGTCGGTGGTGAGAGTTGAGCATATCGGACGAGGTGGTTTGGTTCGGTTGGTTGCCATTGTAGTCTGGTGCTGTGCTCTTTCTTTTCCTGATGGAGGCAATAATGGCACGGATGAGCGAGGTAAACGACCACCGCATTCACGACGTGGTTGAGGAGGCGTATCTGCTGTGTGATGGGTATGTAGGAAACGAATCCCTACAACACTACAAACTGGTCTCTATATATAAGATTAGAACTGATTGGTAAGAACCGAGTAAATGTGAATCACGATTGTTTGCCATTGCGAATTTTTGATACGGATTGGTTGTAAGGCTTTGAGGATCTTCAGTTAGTATGATCTAGCTAGCTAGCAAATGGAAGTCTTCGAATGAAAAGGCTGAGATGCACGCTGAAGGGATATTTGAATGCATCAAGATGTGCTCCACGCACCGCTAAGACGCCATCGCTGGTATAATGCATGCTTGTAAGAAAGAGGAATCTAGACTGATTGATTCTGTCTCCTGTTGGTTACGCCGTTGACATGCGGTAGGCCATCAGTGTTCTTCGAGCCGTTGACATGCGGCATCGCCTGATCAGTAGCCGCAGTCCCTGTATTACCATCTGCCATCTCCGCTCTCTCTCTCTCCTTCTTTTCCTTCTCCTCCTTCTCCATCCACGCCTTGCCCTGCCTCTGCGCCTTCGTCATCGTACTCTTCCGCGGCGCCTCGGCCATGCTAAGCTCGTTCCTCTGCTTCTTGAAGACTTTATCGAAACTATGTCCTTTCCTCTGCGCCTCTAATGCTCTGTTGGCTTGTTCAACGTTTTCGAACGCGCCATGCTCACGCCAGTGCTTGTGCTCCTTGTAGACCTCTATGCGCCCTTTCAGGCCCTTGGCTTTCTTCTGTCCTTCAGCCTTGCGGATATCTAGGATGACGCGCCAGCCACGAGCGACAGCTACGATGGCTTTGTTCCGCTCTTCTTCGTTCATAGCACGCAGATCCTTTTGTCCTTGGATGATTCGAGCCTTTCGGATATAATGCGTAGGCTGCCTTCCTTTCTGGAGTTCTTTGTGTATTCCTTTGAGGGTGTATCCGAACGGTCCAAGGATTGCAGCGATGTCTTTCAGGACGAATCCACCGACGCCTTTGCCGACACCTTTGACGAAACCGAGCCCACCTCCCTGCTTTGCGCCCTTGTATGGGTGGAGAACTAGCCCTGTCCAGCCGTCATAGATGCCGTAGACGAACTCCTCACCAGCGGCCCTGAGGCCAGAGTGGAAGCCCGAGATACGTATAGGGCGGCGGACGGTGTCATCCCCGTACAAACGAGGAGCATTGTGGAAACCTTGGGCTATTGCTAATGAAATATCCATTGGCGCTATTTTGTATGTTATTAGTGTTGAACATGGTGACAGATAGGAAGAAAGGGACATACCTTTGGCCAGGGCCTCTCCGGTCATGGCGAGACCGGTACCTGCATCTGCAGCAAACTCTTCAGCAAGATTTTCTTCCGAACCCTCTGAAATAGTAGACCGGGCATCCGCGTCATCGTTATCTTGATGATGCTTTGTCATAGGCCCCGTCGCTTTCGTTGTATGTTGGGAGCTGTTCCTCGCCGCGTGTCCTTGGACAGTCCCATTCCGTACATTGCCGTTCGGTAGATGCTTGTCGAGCGCGTTCTGGCCCTTATTTTCCCTGGCTACATCGGCACTCCGTCGCTGCATCTTCTTCTTCCGCTCCATGTCCTCCCTCTTCTTGATGCGTCTCGCCCATCGTACAGGCGTGCCACCAACGCCGTGCGCAACACCACCTAGGACAGTCAAAAGAGCAGCTCCGCCACCAGTGATAGGTTCACCAGGCCCTTCGAAGTCGTTCCACTCGTAGAATCGTATCAGTCTGAGATCCTGCCATCTGATCTTCTTTTTCTCAACTAATATATCCGCTGCTAGCGCCGAGAGTCTGATTATCGTCTTCTTCAGCAACCAGACCGCAACGCGTTCCTCGAGAATCGAGCACCGCATGGAATGTTCGCCACGCAACGGTAAGCTGCGATGGAACGACTTTACAGCATTTGCAGCGCCATCGCCTTCTTCTGCAATACCCTTCCAGATTTTCTCGGCGGCCTCCTTGGCTTCTGGCGATAGACACTGTTTGATGCCTTCAGCGAGTTTGTCTGCTGTAAGACGCTTGTACGGAATAGCGTCATGAGCTCCGGCACCGGCTTTCGCGACCATTGCCCCCCAAAATGGCTGATCGCCAAAGAATGGTACGATCATGGTTGGTTTTCCACACTTGAGGCCGATGGCGGTCGTTCCAGCGCCACCATGATGGACGACTGCACTGACACGGGGGAAAAGCCAGTCATGTGGGGTGTTTTCAAGCATGTAGATATTTTCAGGCGTATTTCCTTCGTCACCCAAGCCTCCCCAGCCTTTGCTGACCAGTGCGCGTACCCCGGCCTTCTTCACCGCTTCAAAAATAAGGGAAGTGAACTTGTCAGGATCATCCACGACGATGCTGCCGAACCCAATGTACACGGGTTGCTCACCAGCTTCTAAGAACTCCACGAGCGAGCCGGGTGGTTTAAACGACGATGCTAGTTCAAGGAAGACGAAGCCGGCAACATCGATCTCGGGACCCCAATCCGCAGGTTTCGGGACTAAGCCTGGAGACCAAAGGTAGGTGTAGGGTACTTTGAGTCGGAAGAGCTGGCCCGGCGCCCAGAGTGTCGAAACGGGTTCCAGCCCGAGGGTCTTGACTCTGAAACGGTTGACCAGGTCACCGAGACCTTGCCATGTCCTGAAACCGACTTAGTGCACTGAGTCATGCCAGAACATTCAAGGAGACTTACATCATCTCGACCAACGGATATGACATGAAGTTAGTATAATTGGTGTCAACGTTGGTCGCCTTGATATTCGCTAACGGATGCGGAAATTGCTGAGTTGGAGTATACGGAAAAGTGAACATTAGGTGCAAAGGTATTCCTAAACGCTCTGCACAGTGCACATGTGCGAAGGAAGGAGGGTTCGCTATGATAGCATCCGCCACGAATGGATGCTTGTCACCCATCATCTTCACATTCTCCATGTCTTTCTCGTCGTCCGTTGCATTGATGCAAGCACGCCAGAACCCTTGGAACATTTCGAACATCGATTCACGCCTTTTGCCAATTTCACCAGCTCTGACAGTCGAGACAGAGGGAACAAGACCAGGGTTCTTGACCATGAAGGCCATCAGCTCAGCAGGATCGCCGCCAACGGAAAAGAATTCGAGAGCCGAATCACATTCAACGAACTCCTTGAAAGCTGGATGTGTCGCTATCCTGACTCGGTGCCCGTGCTGTTCCTTCAGGAGCTTACCAATCTTGAGGAAGGGCTGGATGTCTCCCCGACTGCCAATCACCATGATGACTATATTAAGCGTGGGCCGGGGTATCGTCTCGTAAACTGACGCAGCTAGTGTTGACGCTGTCCCCACGCGCGATACACCTGGTCTTACTTGGTCGTCGTTCTCCCGAAGTGGTGATAGAGGTTGATCATTTCTCTCGTCCTCATCCCCATGCTTCTGGCCTGAGCCCAGATGACGGTGTAGCGTTGCTCCCAGGGCCTTCGCCAAGTATCCGCTGTTTGCGGTCTCATTGACACTAATGTTCAACCTTCCGTCCCTCTTCGATACCTTTCCCTTCGATTTATACTGGTCATTACCGACGGAAAACTTTGAGAACCGCCCTTCACTTGGTTCTCTCCGTCCAGACCTGCCCTTTATTTTGTCTGCATTCGCGTTCGTATTTGAGCGCCCGCTAGTCTTGGACCGCGTTCTTGTTACTTCCGCGAGTTCCTCATCCTCTGAGGATGAGGACGAATCCAACGAGTCTGAATCCGAATTCCAAGCGGCAACGTTTGGTGTCGTGGAACTAAGCCCTGTGACTTTCCTATTCATACCAAGTAACGTACGTCCTCTACCTGGGACTGGCCGCTCCGTCGTAAACTTCTTCCCCGGGGATGGTCTTGGCTGTGCACGGCTGGCTTGGTCCGGAGCGGTGTGCCACTTACGGAGGCCATGTGTGACGGGTGGCAGTGAGGAAGGAGCTGCGGAGGCAGAAGGCGCGATTGAAGAATGTATGTTTCCATCAGGGTAAGGAAATTCGAGAGGCGGAGGTATCGGGAGTATAGTGGTACCAGCGTCGTGACTGGATAATTCCGTGGTCATCGGTGCATGTCAGTGATGAGAGTCAGTGTGTGGTGTTGCGTGGTGCCCGAGGCTTCCGGCGAGAGTCCCTGGTGAGAGTTTAGAGGTTAGTTGATGGTAAGGTAAATTGAATTTCGGAGCTGGTAGTAAGTCAGTCTTGGGCCGAGTTTGTAGATAGAGAGTGCTATGGCGACCGTTGTAGATTCTGACCCCATTGTATTCGTACGAACCCTTTACCGCCTCTGCAGAGTACTGTACAAAAACTTTTCTCCTTTACGAAGTTTAAACGTCAAACCCCTGCGGAGTCAAGTGCCGCTTGCCGTTATGTGCCCTGTTTCTCGGGTAGCTCCCGCTGCGTTGTCCGCGTAGGGATGCTTACATGTAGAAAACTGTTGTACTTGTACCTTACGTCAGTTTTCTGGTGGCTGATTATTACCGTTTCGGACTGGTCCAACGTTACTAGTTTCGGATTGAGTTTCACATTAACTACATGTAATATTGATCGCCATACCATGTGGCCATTCCCGTGGAATACCGATTGCCGGCATAGTTTAATCGTGGTTCGAGGAGTCCATCCAATAGAGGGATTTTGCAACCATCCTGTGAATAGGTTTGATGCGTTATCATTTTCTGAATCTGTGTGGTAAGGATGATGTGATCAGATTTCAAAACACAGCAGTAATAATACTAAGATCAGGTAATGTGCAAATCACTGAAGCATATCAGGATTAATTGATCTGAAGACTCACAGTTTATCAAGATAAGATACGATCAGAGTGACTAATCAAGCAGAACTTAAGTAATTTGAATGGCTAAGCTGTAGATGTTATTGATTTACTACATTACACAGAGTTATTTCAAGAAGTTTTTCACCTGAAGATGAAGAACAAGAGCTGCAGCTAGAAGAAGAGGGAGACAAGGACGAGCCCGAAATCTCAGAGGAGGATCCGGATCTGGAACAAGGGAACGAGCCTGAAGATGAAGAAGAAGAGCTGGAACTAGAAGAAGATGACGAGCCCGAGATTAGGCCTTCGGGAGAATTGGTGAAGAAGGGTGCAGTCTTGCTGCGCTCACCAAAGATTGATGGATTAGCCCTTCGGGAGAATTGATGAAAAGACCACAGTCTCGCTTCGCTCGCCCAAAGATTGTGAGACTCGCTACGCTCGTAAGATTGCACGCAGACCTCCGGTCTGCATACCCCGAAATTTCAGAGGAGGAGGAGCCTGAAGCCGAAGAAGATAGCGACGACATTAATGATGACGTCCAAGATGATTCGGATGGAAATGACTGAGACGATAATGGAAGCGTTGATGGGGGCGGTTATGTTGAAGATTCCTATAGTAGTCATTCTTAGGTAGTGGCAAAGATAAAGACAGGATTGATTTTGGTTCCTTCTCACGTGTACGTGGCTAGAGTAGCAGTGCTTCCATTGGCGTGTATCGTATAGTTCTAGGTCGTAAATGATTGCCGATCCCAAGCGGACTCCATACACATAGAGCATATCTGTTGTATTCACTGCTGTAGATCTCAATAATGATATGGGGTTCTCCATACATATTCTTGATGTGGTCATCTGTTTAAATAATGATGGTCGTTCTCAACTAATCTGGTGAACTCCATAGACACAGAGCACACTAACACTGTGTACACAAGCTATGCTGAATGCAGAGAATAGTTAGGCTTTTCACTGATGATTAACAAGCATATGATCTATTAGATTCCATTGATAGACCTTAATAACATGATGTTGTGGAGTTCTCCATACATATTGGTGTCTTGACATCAGCAATCATTTACGACCTGGAACCATATAATCTTGCCATCCACATAGCCCAGAAGTGAATATTTGCTGTCTAGGCATACCTGTGCTCAAACAAATAAAGTGAACGCACGATGCACTATTCGCGCATCGATGAAAGTGATGGCACCCTATCAGAATGCTGTTATTGATACACAAGTTGAAGTCGTCAAGGTAGAACGAGCCCGAGATGAAGCTGATGTATGGGTTCCCGACAACACGTGTGAGACGTATGGCCTTGAAGCTCTTTTCTAGATCCACCTGGACAATTGAAGGCAATCGCATGCAACGTTGGCTGTGGGCTTAAGATCGGGTACTTTTTTCAAGTCTTGTTATAGTCCGCACAGCATGACGGCATCTGCATAATGCGGTTTAAAGGATCGGAACTCATAGTTTGGATCTTCGTAATGTGACCTCTTCATTCCGCAGCCGTTCCACAAGCTTATGTCGCAGAAAAGGGCTTAATCCCAATCTTTCCGCAAAGTGAGAGTTAGTGTTGTACAGTGCGAGGCTTCGAGGGGGTACGGCTTACATGCCCTCTCTCGTGAGTATTCGATAAGTGCCTGATCTCAAGATATCAGCGAACCTTCGTACAATACAATGCTGAAGCATTGAAAAAGGTACCCATACCACTCGGTTGATATTCTCCTTTGTCCCCGACAAAGGCCCCCTTACCATCTACCTCAATACTGCCGAAGATATCTTCTGGCCAAGCTGTCCTTCCATAATCTGGAGGATTCCTCTGGTCTGATACGTGGACCCATCCGCCTCTTCCCCCAGAACCAGCACCTCCTTGGCTGCTTGCACCTCCAGCCCCATCTCCTCCAGCCCCACCTCCCCCACCATATCTTGTACCTCTCTTATGCCGCTGTTGCTGCTGCGGGAAAAAGGCGCCTCCTGAGCCGAGATTGGAGCCTGAACTTGACGCCAAGGCCCGCGCTTGCGATATTACGTCCGGGTCTTTGTGTGCATGTTCAGCGACAACAGATTGAAGGATGTTCAGAAAGTTGTGGTTCTCAGTGAGGGAGTCAGGGGTTGGTGGAAGCTGCGTTGTTGTGCCAATGGCAAGCTGAGATGTTGGTGGTGATGTTGGCAGAAGGGAGAGGATGTGACCGGCGAATGAGCGCTCGTCTCGGAAGACGTACTGGAGAGAAAATCAGCAAGTGAGCAAGCATTATTGCATCGACAAACAACAATATGTGGAGTGCCTTCCAGGGTTGAGATGGCTCTGCGATTAATGACTGTCACAGGTCCTGGGAAGGCGCGAGTCAAGGTACGGGCTAACATTAGCCTAGATGTCCAGGCAAATAACTCAAGAAACGGTGAATAGGTCCGGAATTAAGGACTAAAGCTATCACAATAGTACATGTATGCCTGATGTAGAGTACATCGATGCAGCGTAGTTCGGAGCACATAATAGGATCGATGATGTCTGAAGAGGAAGCTCGTACGGAGGAACCCGCGTCTAGTGCGTGACATGTAGTCTACCTTAGGTACGAAGTATTTTAGTAGTGCCAGTGGGCACCGCACCATTACTGAGCTCGGATGAAGAATCCAACCTGTGAGTTCAGGCCAGCAGCATCGGAGCTCGTTGAATGTGCGCGTCATCAATAACCGACTTCACTGTTGCTTTGCTCGATGCTGTAGAGAGATCTCACATCTCGCCCATCTTGAAAAAGGCTCCACGACATCTTCGCGGCTTACTCCATGGTAATACCACGCTCTACAGCGATACCACACTCCTGAGCTGCTTACATGCTCGTGTCAGTCTGTGCTGAAGATGGCGATGAGGATGAAGACTATCAGACAGACAGGTGCTCTGAGTGAGCCACTGCTGTTGCTACGACGGCTGCTTGATCAAGATGGAATCTGACATGGCTGTTTCCTTGTACACGACTCTAGGCTGACTGACTAACTGACTGATTTCATACACCCTGTCCGGGCTAAGCCCATAGGGGACAAGCTAAGTGGGCTACGCGCTATCCACAGGAGACCACTGGTTCATTCCAAGCCCACACCAATATTCAGACACTTGCGAAACAAATTCTAAGTCCCTTCATCATAGTGACGGGCACGACAACAGCTGCTAGGAAGTTTCAGGCTGCCCAACGCCTGATGGCACTGTGGCTGTTTGCGTTGTTCTGCGCGTGAACATGGTCGAGGCTTCTGTTTGCACCAGTGTTTACCGTATCATCCTTGACAGATGTCGAATGCTGTTTTGTTCCAGTCTTGTCGGAAGTGGTTCGTTGCTCAGGAGTTCCGCCTGTCTGTCTATCACGGCAATACATAAGGGCTTCATGCTTCCACTTTGCCAATGCCAGCCTCCCCTTCGATCGCCGTCCCATAGAGCGCCTGCTCGCGCCTCCTCTTGATCTCGGCAAAGTCCACCTGCGGACCCTTAAACGTCTTCTGCTTTGACACGAACCACAAGCTAATGACAAAACCGACCAGCCCGACGCTCACGACCGAGACGTAATTCATATTATTTGGGTTGACGGGCATGAGGGATGGCATGCAGTAGAGTACGTCGAGGAGGAAAACCCAGAGGACGGCGGTGGCGTTGATCGCTGCGCCGTATTTGCCGGGCGAAAAGAAACGCTCTGGAAGGACCTTGTCGCGTCCGCGATAGAGGAGGATGGCTTGGGGAATGGCGCAGGAGCTTTGGAGGAAGACGACGGCCGCGTTGACCCTGGCAATGAACGCTGTGGTTGAACCCAGGAAGATCAAACCGTAGACCTAGGATGCAAACGTTAGGTATTGGGCAAAGAAGGGATTTGGAAGAATGGTGGTGGGGCGGAAACAACGCACCGAAATGACTGTTGCAGAGAGGCACGCCGCGTTGACGAGCATTTCAAAACGAGGGTTGACCTGCGCCCAGAGATTGGAAAAGAGGAGCGCACCGTCACGCGAGACGGCCCAAAGCGTTCGCGAACTGGTCGTACCTTGAAGTAAAAGAGTTAGCGGTCGTGTGGGTCAAGGGGAAGGCCCAACGCATGTCTAACTGACCATTTGCCACCGCGCATCCGAAGAAACAGAATGCAAAGAGCGCCATTAGTACCGTGGCCCCGACGCGCGAACCCGTCCCTTGGTAGTATATCTCAAGCAAAGGCAGTCCGGTCACTGTGTTGAGCACAGCGGTGATGTCGGTGATGGAAGCCACGCAGGCCACGGCGTACGGCCACGCTGTAATCAGGCCCATGGCGATTGGATACATGATGACTTTGGGGACGTTTTTGCCGGGGTTAGGAATCTCCTCGCAGAGGTGAGCGCCGCAGTCGGTGCCGAGGAATGAATATACCCCGTTGCCAATCGCCAGCATGAAAGCGAACCCGTCGCTGCGCCACCTCTCCGTCGGCGCACCGTGGGAGATCTTCCGCGCCCCCAACCTCAACCGCACCAGCTGGCTATACACCAAAGCCGGGAATCTCGGCCTCTACTCCAGCGAAATAATCCTGATGCCAGACTACAACGTCGGCTTCACCGTCCTCGCCGCCGGCCAACTCTCACACAACAACGTGAGGATCCTGTCCGACATGCTCGCCGCGATCTTCGTGCCTGGACTCAAAGCTGCTGCTAAGGAGGAAGCCGAGCAAGTCTACGCAGGCACATACACGGGCCCCATCGGCACGAACTCCAGCATGACCGTCGTCACGGACGACAACCCCGGACTCGGAATCACGCAGTGGAACTTGAACGGGACAGACGTCTTCCCGCTCATCGGCACGATCTATGGCGCAACGCCTGACCAGCTGGCGCAACTCCAGGTCTCCGTCCGCCTGTACCCAACTGGCCTGCAGAGCGCAGACGGCACGAAGGTCGCGTGGCGAGCCGTGTACGGGCTCTTTCCCGAACAGCTTGATCCCGGCGCGTTTTCGGAAAACTGCATCAGCTGGATGAAGGTCGACTCGGTAATTTATCGCGGGTTGGGTGCTGATGAGTTCTTATTCAATTTGGAGACGAATGCGGATGGGAGCAAGGCTGTGAGTATCGAGCCGAGGGTGTTGAGAACGCAGCTGCAGAAGGCAGGTGGAACGAGTGGAGTGGGCAAGCTGGCGAGGAAGGGGTTCCAGGCTTGATCGATGCTCTGAACTCCTACAGTATATCCGCGAACAGTGCTTCCCTATTCTGTAACACACGTCAACGTTCCTTTGAATCATCGCAATAACATTTATACATGACATAGAGCGCCCCAACAATAGTCCTTTAACTTCCTCTGCACGCTCATGGAATCGTAACCTATCCCAGCACGTGGAAATTGGATTGTGTGGGAGTGGGGGCGCCGGGCCAGAGGTTGTAAACTTCTCCGGGTCGTGTCACAAGCACTTTCAAACGTTGAAGCAGGCAGAAGACTTCATAGCTGACTGGGAAGAGATGTACTCTTGTGTCGTCAAAGATAAGATCAAAAGGGAGCTGTCCGAGGGGTATCGACCGAAAACGATGAGGGGGACTCCTGTTGAGTTCACTTTGGAGACTGAATGCAGCGATGAGGACAAAGATCTTGTGGACAGCTTTAGAAGAGTGATGATTCGGTGGAAATTGTGAGATGAAGAGCCTGTCAATCACGAGAACCTACTTCGAAATTATCTTTCCTTGGCGATCTTCCCGAGGGGAGCTACTGAATGTTGTGTATGCCGGTCCCTTGCCGATTCACGTACTCAAGGGGCGCTGGAATGAGAAACACCAGACCGACTTCGAGCGATCAATTCTTCACAGGTGTGGGGGCGCGCATGGACCGCTGAACAACCTAAAGCCCGTTCAGCCGCTCCCACTTTCGCTGTGTCAGGCCGCTCCAGTAATTTTCTCTTGACTGTACTTCTTTGGTGTCTGCTAATGATCTTCAGCTGTCTCCTTCAGAAAGTCACGATATTCAGGTGTTGCCATCAACGGATCCTTTGGTAAGCTTGCTGTATCAAGTCATTATTGTGATAAATTCTAATGAGAACAATAGATACCTGTAGGAAAAGTCGTGGTTTATAGGTGCCTGTAGAGAAAGCGATGGTAGATCACTTTGTAGAGGTCTTTTGGCCTAGCTGGTTACGACAACTACAGGTGTCATTTCTACATACCTAGTGTTCCCAATCTCCTCCACCTAAATGTTGCAGAATTCAATTTGGCAAAGAAGCCGCCGAAGGACAAATCTGAATACTGGAGTGAGTCTTCAGAGGAGCATGAGTCTACAGACAGTGCGAGCGAAGGTGATGATGATCCTGATGTTGTGGGGTTCTCCATACAGGTCTAGGTCGGAAAGGATTGCACTTGGCGGGCTTCATAGATACAGAGCACACCAACACCACATACATGATGTTTTAGTGTCCTAGCTTTGTGAGACCCTCTGAGGTGAGCCAACTGCTTTATTGAGGACTGAACTTGTCACAGTATCGAGAAGAGGTCGTTCAGTGAATTAATAAGATTTATAGACATGTTTCGTTCTAGGTCGGAAATGAATGCTGATGCTAAGTATCCGGGGGACTCCATACATAGATACAGATCACATCAACACCATGTATTTAGACTCTTGACTAGACACTTATAAGCATTTGATCTTTTCATTTCACTATTATAGACCTCGATGACATGATGTAGTGGGGTCCTCCATACATATCGGAGGTGGTGCTCTATGTCAACATCGGCAATCATTTTACGACCTGGAACCCTATGCTGCCGGCGTTTTATCGAACCTATGCGGCTCCAAGCTATTCCTGGATTCTCCGAACTTGCAGTGAGAGCAAGGTCCGGAGTTGCCCCTCGATGCACCTGACGGTATCAAGCAGCTTCTGTTCCAAAAACAAAGCGAGAAGTGGGAAGGTTTCTCAAGAGAACAAATGCTGCAGATTCTGCGGCGTGTTGATGATTGTCTTAAGTTGCCTTTCAACAAAGCTTGTTCGTAGGCTAAGCTTCGCCGTAAGACCTGCGTTCGTCTAGATCTCTCCATTAAATCGTCCTTCCAAAAAGCAGAAGCAGATCTGAGTATAATACTTCACGACGAATGCGCGGGACATCTACTAAAGCGAAGCCTTCTGTATTACCATTACCCTCCAGCTGCTCGCCAGACCCGGATCGGACAGCACATCGCAAAACGGCATCGAGAGGCGGCCAAAGGCCAGCATCCTACAACGGAGGGTATAGAATCTTAATTTAACCTGGCCGGCGCCATGTATACGGTTCAAGGGATCCATGACTCGCTCAAAGCCTATTGTGATGTTGCTCTCGTTTCATTGACAACGTTATCATACAAGTCATTGAACGACATCTTTTGAAAGAAGGTGGTTCCCATTCGACTCTTTAGTCATGACTTGGTCAATGACTTGACTGATGAGGAACTTGACGAGCTGGTCGGGGAGGACAAGGAGACAAAGGAAGAGCGGATGAAGCTGGAGGTCAAGACTCCTGCGCTTGAACAAGCTGTCTCCAGGCCAGCTGCATTTGCATACTATTGGTTTCCAAGTCTCTTTTAGTTCATGTAGCAAAAACCTGGTTGCTTGCCATATGAGCATCTCGTTTGCATTGTTGAACCCGACGCCCTCCTGGTGAAACTCATTGCAGAACATGTGAATCTCTAACAGAGTGGATATCCTGAGCTTCCGATGCCGCATTTGATCGAAGAGACTAAGCTCAGCAAGGCAGGCTCTATTATTCTTAGCTTGCTGCAATAGAGCGAAGACCGCATGTTATGGTGTCGTTGTTCTCCTTCACTTTTGCAGCAAGCTACGGCAGGGACGCGATCCACGACATTCTAAGTAACTGCGCAGCAAACCCACTCATTGACCCACAACGCAACTTTCGCATACTTGCTGAAACATTTACTTCTGGGAAACTCTCTCGCTACTGAAACTCAATACGCTATTATTCACCTTACTTTCGCCACTTTCACTTTCATCTCAACGCCACCTCCACACGCGCCAGTACAGCTCTCAAGACCCATTCAGCATGGCTAAGAAGAATATGAAGATTCAGGTGGATCATATGGACAGTCCAGAGCGCGTGAAGCAGCTGGAGAAGATTGATCAGCTTCGTGAGCTTGGTGTCGGTGAGGAAATCAACCTACCACAGGTCAGCATTATCCTTGAAGCTTTCTGGTCTTCTTGTCAGTTCTCGTACTGATCTAAAGGTCTCTAGCTAGTTATCATCGGAGATCAATCATCTGGAAAATCAAGTGTGCTGGAAGGTCTCACCGGATTGCCTTTCCCCGTGGCCAGTGAGCTTTGTACACGCTTTGCAACACAGATTGTCTTCAGACGTTCTCCTACTACGGAGGAGTCAATCACTGTCTCCATCATACCTGCGGCGACCTCAGATGATGGACAGAAGAAGAAGCTCGGTGATTTCTCCCGTCCCATGACAGAGTTCTCTACAGAAACGTTCGCCGAGGTTCTTGAGGAGGTAGGGTTCTCACTATTCCCCTGCGTGAAGTCACGTGAGTAACAGCGCTTTCTGTCTAGGCAACCAAAGTCATGGGCCTACCTAGCGTCGGCGACGACGTTGCACTTCTCGACAACAGATTTTCCAACGATGTCCTGAAGATTGAAATATCGGGCCCGAAACAGCACCATCTCAGCTTCGTGGACGTTCCCGGTCTCTTCCATAGTGAGTTTGCAAGGGCTTCTCCTCCCTCTTTGCCGCATCTAAACTGAGCATTAGATCCGACGAAGTATCAAACAATTGAGGACCGTGTCATTATTCGAGACTTAATCGAAGGATATGTCCAGGACCGGAGAACCATCATCATGTAGGCCCTCCTTGCAACCAGGCAGTAAGCATATGCTAATCGCAGTAGGGCCGTCATGGATGCTCGCAATAATCTGGCCAACCAGGAGGTCTTTCGCATCGCCAAGGCAGCTGATAAAGATGGAAATCGGACTGTCGGCATCATGACTAAATGCGATGCATTACAGAAAGGGGATGAGCCAGCTGTGAGGCGCTGCTAAGCTCGGTTTTAATCCGTATGACTTGCTGACGCCCTTCAGGCCATTAACATTGCACGGAACCAGACTGAGAAGCTAAAGCACGGTTGGTATTGCGTGCGGAATCGTACTACAGAAGAGATCAGCACGGGAATCACTATCGAGCAGAGACACGAGAACGAAAACCGGTTCTTCGCCACTCCTCCTTGGAATGTCCTTGAGAGGAAGCGAGTAGGAATTACACCCTTGAAGGCGTCTCTTGGAAGTCTTCTTAGCAACCACGTTGCCATGGAGTTTCCTGAAATTCGCAAAGAGATCGATAACAAATATATCCAATCCCAACAGGAGCTTGAAGATCTCGGACCCCCGCGCCAGACGTCACACGAGCAGATGCAATACCTAATTAAGCTTGCCGGCGCCTATCAGAAAAAGGTTGAGGACTGCCTCACGGGCCGTTACTCCAAGAAAGGCAGGCATCCATCAAAGCTGCGTATGCACGCGAAACTTGCAGATGACGAGTTCAATAAGCAAATGCATAACAAGGGATACCACTACAGATTCCAATCGACTACGAACAGCCTTGACGACTCTCTCAATGCGAAAGAACTTGCCGAAGAGGCCGGTGCGGAGGATCCAAAAGAAGATGATTCGGGGGTTGATGACTCGGATGTTGACGATTCTGATGAGGATATTTACCTCGCTATTCGGACTCTGTACATAACATCCCGAGGTACAGAGCTGCCAGGCCACGTCAATCCCTCTGTTCTTGAGGCGCTTTTTGCGCAACAGACGGTAAACTGGACTTGGATTGCAAAGGACTATGTCGAGAAGATTGTGGACCTTATCTGGATGTGCAATGGGTCATTGTTTACTCAGCTATCCGCGGACGATGGCCTAATAGGGAAAGCTCTCGAGAAGACCAGCGCCGACATGGAGACCTCCATCCAGGCAGCAAGATCTGAACTCGACCGCATCTTGACCGACGAGCGTACAGGACCGCTTAGTACTGTTAATCACTACTTCGCTGACAATCTTGCTGCAGCTCGGTCTGAGCGCGTTGTTGCTCAGTTGAAAAAGATGGGATACGAGGAAGGCCAGCAGTACACCATGCGCTTCGAATCTTTGACTCGCGTGGCCCATCTCAGCAACGAGGCTTCGGCAGTCCACGATATTCATGACAGCTTGAGTGCTTACTACAAAGTGGCGCTGAAGCGTTTCATCGATAATGTTGTGGGTCAAGTTGCGGAGAGAAACCTTCTGGGACCCGGGGGCCCCCTGACTGTCTTCACTCCGGACTGGGTCGGGAAGCTCGACTCCGATGAACTTGCAGCTATCGCTGGTGAAGACTATACAACCTCTGATACTCGCGCAGAGCTGAAAGCTCAGATTGTTCGTCTCGAGGAAGCCCGTAAGATCTGTTCTGGAAGATCTTGAGCTAGGCTGCCACCAGACTATTTCCTTCATTCAAAGTTGTCCGGCGGTTTTCTTCGCTAACAGCCTCAAAAGCGTTTTCGGCTACTCTTTACGGTTGTCTTGCAAGGCAAGACTGCGTATGACGTGAGTACGTTTTGCTGTATATGTCGTTTCCCATTTTCCTTTTCCATGTGTGCGGAGAATTAGGTCACACTGTGTTGTTGCTTTGACATTTCAAAACCAAAACCCCCAAGAGAATATCTCCAAGGGTATGTCTTAGCACATGTACAAGTCCTCAAACCTGATTGTGCATGATCATCTGAAGCCTGACAGTTTGCGTCATTCGTAAAGTGAAGGTGAGTTGTGACGCATCTAGGAAGGCCTTGGATGGCATCTACCAATGCATGTTCCTGAACAATGTCCTCACAACTCACTACCTTTCTGATCATGACAAGCGTTAACTCTAGAACTCCTCATATTGAGTATGTGTATAGCCGCTTTTACTAGACTACCATGCTCGCCTCAAGTCTTCCATAAGCAGCACGTTGAAGTAAGGAGATCAAGTTCATAACTGAACCCTCCCTGTGCTGTCGTACCAACACTTTGACGGTGCCTTACCTTGGTGGAGCTGGGAAACCACTGATAGACTGATAATAGTGGCCGCGCGGCGATATTTGCCCATCAGTGTCAGTTTCGTGTGACTGCTGCAGAAAAGTCTCGTGGATGACTTCAATTGATGCAAGCACAGAATTTTGTGGAAAGAAGAAGACTGTCCTCTCACTGCAATTCAATTAATAACTAACGCCCATTCAATATCTGATATTTTACATGGACTATTAGGAAAGCATTTGCACGAAGCACTCTACAAAGCTATAGTTCTAGGTCGTAAATGATTGCCGATTCCAAGTATTTCGCGGACTCCATACACACAGAGCACATCAACACCATGTGTATTTAGACCTGTGACTAGGCAAGTTGGAAGCATGCGATCTATTGAATCTCGCTGTTATAGACCTCGATGATATGTTGTTGTGGGGTTCTCCATAAGTACATATTGGTGGTCGTGCTCATCTGTTGACATCGGCAATCATTTCTTCCCTGGAACCAGACAGGGCTGTGTAGCGCGCGGGAACAAGCGATGAGCCGTCATGGCGCCTTGCATCATTGGAAGACTGGCGTACTCGTATATTGGTCCCCAGACTTCTCACAGATACATGCATGAACGTACAACAAGGCTCCGTATACTTCTTGACTCACTTCTGTCATCCTTTGTCGAGGTCGAGGCGGGGCGTTCGTGGCTTCTAAGCGTGACCTTCGCTCTACAGTTAGTGGCCCAGATTACCAATTTCATGTGACCCCGGATTTCCCCACCATCTCTCCCTGTCTGTTCTACCTCAACACCACGCTTCTCAATTCCCTCAAGAACTTCGAGATCAGATTGAGGAAAGGGTTGCGTTATTAGAAGCAGTCATCCGAAGTTGATTCACGAAGCTCCTACACGAAAGCTCAACGTTACCAAAGCTCCACACTCGACATCCACAACCTTAACTTAACACCCACCAAGATGGCTTCCACATTTGAGGATGAAGACTTGTCCATGTCTCTAGCACATTCAAACAATCGTCGTGCCCAGAACAGGGCTGCAGATGCGCAAGTTCAATCGAGCTCTCAAGATACGGTCAGGGAATCTAGTGATCGACCCTCTCAAGCCCGCTCTTCTCAACGTCTGGGGCAGTACGACGTAAAGAAAACTCTCGGGGAAGGTTCGTTTGGCAAGGTCAAGCTTGCAGTACACCGAGTCAGTGGCCAACAAGTGGCTCTGAAGATCATTTCGCGTCGAAAGCTCATCTCCAGAGATATGGCTGGAAGAGTGGAGAGAGAAATCCAATACCTGCAGCTGCTCAGGCATCCACACATCATCAAGCTGTAGGGTTGATTCTAGACATTATTGATGGAGGAATATTAGGCTGATGGAAACAGATACACCGTCATCACCACACCCAGCGAGATCATCATGGTACTTGAGTACGCTGGGGGAGAGCTTTTCGACTATATCGTCAAACACGGAAAGATGGCCGAAGACTCTGCCAGACGCTTCTTCCAGCAGATCATCTGTGCCGTTGAGTACTGCCATCGCCACAAGATCGTACATAGAGACTTGAAGCCTGAGAACCTTCTCTTAGACGAACACCTCAACGTTAAGATTGCTGACTTCGGTCTAAGCAACATCATGACAGATGGCAACTTCTTGAAGACCAGTTGCGGAAGTCCGAACTACGCTGCGCCGGAGGTCATCTCTGGCAAGCTGTACGCAGGTCCCGAAGTCGATGTCTGGAGTTGCGGAGTAATCCTGTACGTCTTGCTTGTAGGTCGCCTGCCATTCGACGACGAGTACATTCCCTCGCTTTTCAAGAAGATTGCCTCTGGTAACTATCATACACCAAGCTACCTCTCGTCTGGTGCTGTTCGCGTTATCAAACGGATGCTGGTCGTCAACCCGGTTCAACGGATATCCGTACAGGAGATTCGTCAAGATCCATGGTTCAATATAGGCCTTGCAGATTACTTACAACCCCCTGTGGAAGAGTTTATTGACACTGGGGTCGATCCCAACAAGGCTATCGATCCTCGGAAGCTGGCACCAGGGAAACCAGTCGCTGTTCAGGAGCAGCTTCACAATTCTGTCGTTGGCAAGCTAGGCAAGACCATGGGATATGCAAAAGACGACGTTCAGGAAGCTCTACAGAAGGACGAGCCGAGCGCGATCAAAGACGCGTATCTAATTGTGAGGGAGAACCAGATCATCAAGACGAATCGTGAGTAATCAATCTCTCTTGGTGGCAGGCTTCTCTATTTTCGCATGATCTGCTCAATCCACGCACAAGTTCCTTTTGTCTTGTTGCACTCCTTGGCGAATTCAAGTTTTGAGACGCTACAGTCGGCAATTCAGAGCAAACTACACCACAAGTACTTATACTGACACCACCCCAAAGCCCAAAACAAACAAAACGAAGACGTCCAGTCTTTCCTGATGCAGTCACCGGCACCACCAATCTTGAAGTCAGATGTGCCTGCTCCATCCCAACCTCAGACCTCTGAGCCGATACACTCTGAAGAAGTTGACAATGCTCCAACCTCCACTGAAGACACGCAGAATACCGATAAGTCCCAAGTCCGTCCTGTACCTAGTTCAAGCACTGCCGAAGAAGAGGAGAAGCCATATGTCAGCCAAATCGGAATACTTCCAAGCAGCATGCCCTATTGGCACAATCAATACATGGAGAAGATCAAGGCCGACGAGTCGGAGGCAGCTTACGAAGAGAACCCTGAACCCGATTACGCGACATCCTTTGCGCAACTTTCCACTAGCGACTCCAATCGCGAGCAATCCAGCAAAGATCAAGCTGCTACCGCAAGACACCTTAAGCCTCATTCTCGAAGCACAATCCACCTGCACAACATTACGGCAGCTCAAGCTCAGAATCCCGATGCTCTTACACCAGTACCTCCAAAGAAGACTCGTCCGACTAAGTGGCAGTTCGGTATCCGTTCTCGCAACTCACCTCTCGAAGCAATGGGCTGCATCTATCGCGCTCTGTTGAAGCAAGGGGCCGAGTGGGAATGTCGTGACGAGGAAGGAGACCGTGCTTGTAGTCCGCCAGTCGGCCCAGAAGGAGTTCCTGTGCATATTGCGGGTGCTGAACACAGCACTCATGCGTTGTCTGGTACTTCTAGGTCTGACAGCCCAGAGGAGGAGAGAGGGCGTAGGGCTCGCGAGCGAAATGATGAACAACGCTCTGCATCGCCTGATGGAGGTCCGCTTCACCACGAGAATTCACTTGACCGCGGCGACTCCGATTCCAGCGTCGTCCCATCAGACTACATTCCTGCAGATCCATGGTGCATCAAGGTCCGCTGGCGAAAAGACGATATGTACCCGCCGGGGACCGTCCATGCAAACTCCACTCGCGGCAGCAAGGTCGACCTACCAGCTTCCTTCGAGGACCAAAATCGCCGTCGGAGCTCCACGATCGGCTCATTGAGCTCTACCACTGGATCCGCGACCAGCGTTGCGGGAGGATCTGGTGCCGGCAGCTGTCCCGTCGCAAACGATTCCGTGTACATCTACATGGATGTCCAACTCTACCAACTGGAGCATGATTTCTTTCTCGTCGATTTCAAGTGCGCGGGGTACGAGGCCATGGTGTTGAACGTGGTCGGCGACCTGGTGGGCTCCGGCTTTCGGGTCGTGGAGAAGGATGTCACTTCTCCATTCCCTTTCCTTGATGCTGCCAGCAAGCTCATCGTCCAGCTGGCAGAGGCCGACTAGAAGTGGTGGGGAGCCGGCCTGGATGAAATGGAGGCGTTACTGGTCTTGCCCTTTTTTAAAAACTTTGGGATACCTTGATGATGGTTAGCATAGCGCCGTGGCGATCTGTGGGTTGTCTTGCCATTTTTACTCATGAAATAGCGATGATGGAGATCTTGTATTGTTGGTAGACTTCTTGCACTCTTTTGATTCCGTTCTTTGTCTCATGGGTTAGCCATGACTCATTGTACAGTTTTTATATTTGTATAAAAGTATGGCTAAATGAATCACTTTCGCTCTTGTGATATTGAGCATCAATATCCGGATGGCTGCTGTGGTGATACAATGGTCTGAGGGATCAGATGCAATCTCTTTGGCACTGATGATAATTTCCAGTGTATTCCTGCACAAAAGTGCCGAAATACTATGTTTTTCTTTTCTCAAAGTCTTTGTTGTTCATTAAACCATGATCACACAGCGCTGTTGTCTATGCAAACAGCTCCTTACCAAGCACCATGATCACTTCCACTACAACTTCGTTGTTTTCTGTAATTGTTCATTATAGGGTTTCCTTGTCGAGGGTTCCAGTGTGGCTAAACACCTAGCACGAACTCTGAAGAAGAGCCGCTTGTGTCATTATTAGCCCAGACTGTGTGGTCCACTTTCCATGGCTTGGCGGCAGGATTGAAAATGACTACACATGGAAAGGAGCTTACCTTAGCATAACTCATTACATGAGTTGAAGTAGCTATATTTGAAGATACTTTATCGCGATACAATTTCCAGGACGGTGTTGCCGTAGCAGCGAGGGATCGCATGACCACAGATGAACATTACTGCTCTTATCAATCCCTTGGAAATATCTGTAGAGGCCGAGCATCTTCTTTGACCGTTGTTCGCGCAATTTTGGCTTTCGGCACGCAGGAAGCTGGAAAGTCGGGAGTGACGTAGGTGCCTAAGCATCATCATCTGCTCACTCCTCGCATTCGCGCCGCTTCCGAGCAAAGCTAAGCTCAACCCAATATATTCTCGTCGCCTCCCTACATTTGACCACCATTCTTTGCGACTCACAAGCACACAACTCATTCGACTTCTCGTGTGACAATCAAACTCACCAAGACAGACGCTCCACATTCATATTATCATCCGTCTTTTGGTCACCGGTGCCTAGCGCAACGACTTCCTCATCACAACACTGTCGCGATGGCGTCAAAAATCATCAATCTCGCATTGCGGGGGCTACAGGTATTTTCACGCCAAGAGCCTCAATAGTATCTTATGTCTAATGTGATTATAGTTCCTATGGACCCTTCTGATCATGGCTCTTGTGGGGAACATGATTCAAGACGCATTCGCTGGGAACCCATCAATCGTCAACTACTGCATGTTCGTCGCAGTCTTCTCGATGCTTTCGCTATTTTATCTCTTCGCAGCCACAGCCAATGAGGGCTTTGTCCTACACCCACTGCTTATGCTCGCCGTCGATCTTCTAAATACTTTATTCTTCTTGATCGCTGGTATTGCACTTGCAGCGGAGCTTCGGGTACACAGCTGTGGCAACGAGGTGTGTCTTTTGCAAGTTCATTCTAGATCGCTTAGCACAGCTACTAACGGCTTTATTAAGGATTACACGCACAGCAATTTCGTCACGAACGGGTCTCATAACCCAGGCAAGCGCTGCCACGAGGCACAAGCTGTATGCGCATTTCTGTGGTTTGGGTTCGCGGCTTATGCAGGGTCGCTGGTCTTCTCCGGCCTCGCCAGCCGCGGTGGAGGCGCCAACCTCCGCAGTGGTGGCATCAGAAGAGGTGGGCCCGCTATGTCCCAAGTCTAAACGGTGTAGGTGAGCAGCACCGTCGAGGTTATTGCTGCCGCCTGTGGGAAGAATGCAGGCTCACGAGACCATTCCTAGGCATTGGCAAAGTCTGATCTCTGTCCCGATCACTCATACGTCCTGCATGTCATGTACGGATCCGCCCACGTGCGTATCGGCATTGGAACAGGCTACGATCTATGCTTTTCTTCTATAGTTCGAGAACATGGTTTGGCGTTAGCCGGACCCTATTACGGTCTGGCTTGCTAGGCAGCGCTGTTTATTGAGAAAGAAGTACTTAATAATGTGTAAAGTAGTCGGACGTACAGGCTGGATAGTGATGACGATAACATTTTAATGGTACCTTAGCGGTGTATCTGCATGCTGCAAATTACTGTACTTCGTACATGTGGTTCATCGTATTCTGCCTCTGGTGATTTGTATCAAGAGGCGACGAGGCGGATCAACCCATGTGCAGCGTCTCGCTTATAGTGGGATTCGTGGTTGGCAGACTCCTTCCTTCACTCAAACAACCCACCACTAATAACGGAGACTCTGAGCCAACACAAACTGTTGGGATGGCACTGCTGTACTTTGGTTGGTGTGGCCACGCCGCATTGTGACAGTACGAGCCGCAACGGTCACTCTTCTGGGAGCGGACAAGATCTTGCGGCATCTCGAACTGGCTGCGGTAAGGCCGCAATGCCTAACAATGTGTTGCTAATTTCCCCACCGCGTCTGGGGTTCCTTTGCGGTCAGCCATTTTGGGACGACGAGTTTAGACGCCTTGGTTGCCTGATTTCTAGTCGGAGTTCCTGTATTGCGTTTATAAAATGGATCATTCATTCCGTGTTGATCTTCTGCCCCTTTGGATCCGTTGCTTGCCCTTCCGGTACCCAGCTCTTCCAGCTCAAGGATTCGCAAACCCAGAGTCCTGGATGTTTGTATACGACCGTTTCAGACCACA
>JAABUP010003875.1_pt1 | contig 25782 bp, 24 predicted proteins | sample 5559201 | NCBI WGS metagenome assembly JAABUP01 (sample SAMN10711887, study PRJNA513373) | rock metagenome | isolation source: Antarctica rocks | place: Antarctica
TCAAAGAAATATATAACTAACAGAGACAAGCTGTTCACAAGCAAGTTTTAAGAAACACTTACAGCAGAACTCAAAATAAACCATAAAGTGTTGACAGCATATCACTCACAGACAGATGAGCAGAGCAAACAAATGAATCAGATGGTTGAAACATACTTAAGACACTATGTCAATAGAAATCAGAACAACTGAGTACAACTGTTGTCAACAGCACAGTTTGTGTACAATAACACACAAAATGAAATCATGAAAGAAACACCATTTCAAGCAAATTATGAATATAACCTGAAGGTATGACAAGAATTGCGAGCGCACAAATCACAAAGCCAAAAGACAATATTAAATATTGCAGAGATCACGAAGTTGCACAAAGATTTAACAAACAGGATTCAGCAACAAAAGAAACAAATGACAGAGGTAAAACCTTTTGTGATTGAAGAGAAAGTTTATCTAAGAACAGACAACATTCATATAAAACAAAGAAGCAAGAAGTTGAACAACAAAAGCATAAAATTGTTCAAAATCAAAAGAAACATCAAGAAATTAAGCTATGAGCTAGACTTACTCAAGAAAATGTGAATACACTCAGTATTTCATGCGTTCATGCTTCAGTGTTGCAATCAGTTCATATCACTTCAGATCATTGAAATGTCTGTTGAATCTGACAAAGAATATCAAGTTGAGAACATTCTAAAGAAACGAATGATTAGTGGAAAAACTCACTACCTCATCAAATGAAAGAGGTATGACACCTCTGAAAACACATGAGAACTCACAGAAAACCTCAAGGATTGCACAAGAACACTTCAACACTTTGAGAAGGGAAGGTGACAAGGTTAAACTGTCAAAAGTTGTTTGACATGTTATCAAAAAGCTGAGACAAGGTCTCAGGCTGAGGGGTTTTCTCATCATCATCATTATTGTCATTTATTTTCTTCAACAGACAAAGAGTTTTCTGTTTAGCACAATCTTGAGTTTGACACAACATTTTGCATAATCAAGAAAGCTTTGCAAAGAGGCGGGCTTGTTCTTTCTCAGTTTGAAGAATTTTTGACTTCAGCTTGTTGCAGACATGGTTCAATGATTCTCACATCACACTCACACATGAATGGTCTTGATGAGTACACTCAGCACATTTGAAATGTGACTTCATCATCATGCAGAAGATAGAGTGATTGAAACAGTAAACACAGACAATGTTCAGGGAACTGTCAGATATAGTAATCTCTTTCACAGTGCAAAGACAATTGTTGTACTCACAAGTGAGAGAAAGCTTCTGAGACATGGCTGATGTTGAGAGATTTCATTTATACCCTCACTTAAGTAGGATTCTGAGAACAGAGATCATAGAGAGAAAAGATAGTGTTATGATCATGTTCAGTTAAGACTAACAAGATGAGTCAAACATAAGAACTGTGTAGTCTCTGACATGAGATGACGAGTTGAGCGTCAACTCAACCATGAGAGTGTTGAGTTGACTCTTAGCAGGTTGAGTCAACTCTTTGAGGGTTGACCCTCTTTCTATATAGAAAGGATTGTTTCTCTTATGAAAACAATCATGTTCAACTCAATACAAGTTATCAACTACTGGTTTACTCTACACTGCGCACTAAGATTCTTATATCAACAAGCACAAACCTTTAGCTCTTATATCTGAGGCATCTCAGATCAGAATGTAACAACAAGCCACAATTCAAGGTGTAACCTGACTTAAAGCCAACTCTTCAAGTCAACTGTGTAAGTATCAAAACTGCACACTGACATTGTTGTTTGATATGTTCACATTCAATTTAGCAACAATTTGTTGTAGTCAAGGTCTGAATTTCACTCTCTTTTCTTCAAATTTGAGTGAATCAGAAAGACATCATTTTGAGTGTCAACTCATGCTCATAACTGCAATGAGCTGCTTTAAAGTGAGACTGTTTGTACAATTGACTGATTCTTAAGAAGAAGATGATGTTGCAACAGCTGATGTTGAAATAGCTGTATTTACTAATGTAGCTGATGTGAGGTTGTCTCAATTCACCACAAAGGTGTAAAGAAGATTTGTACAAGCCTTCATGTTTTGCATGTTCTCTTTCATATGACTCTTCATGCTGCATAGTTCTGTCATAAATATTTGTGCTCAAGAAGAAATCTTCTCAGCAATGATCTTCACTTCATCTGTCATAGAGGTTTCTGCACTCATTCTGCACTGATTTCAACAATTGTATGACAAGGCCTTTAGTGTAAGCCAGATCTAAATGAGAATAGTATTTTAATGTCATGAGTTTGCAATGAGATTGACACTCAATTGATAATTTCTAAATACAAGAAGAATACTATGAAGAGAAAAAGAAGAGCTTCATACAGAAGCAAAAAGATAATGTGCTTTAGTCTTAGGGTCTTAGTAAGCAACTAAACCATAAGACCTTAATATGAGTTCAACTCATGACAGAGAAACTCAAAACTCTGTGAAATTGCAACTCTGAAAGTAAGTAAAAACTATTCACTAACAACTATTACTCAGATCATGTAAAAGAATAATGAAATGAAGAACTCTGACAAAGCATATATAATGTGAATAAACATTTAAAACACTGAACAGACATGAAAACAACTCAATTTGAATGAACACATAGCAGAAAGCAAGCTTTCATAACTCATACAGCTTGCTGAGGCTGTGAACTACCTCAATTTGTGTGATTTTGACACTTAGCAGCTCAAAATCCCTATTAAAGACAAATTGAACTCTGAAGGTGTCATGTTTGAACTGTCAGATCAAATTAGAAAGCTTTGATGTTACAAACATCTTACAATATTGAATTTCACTCATTGTATAAATGCATTGAGATGGTATTTATATACAATGATGATACAGAACAAATTTAAAAGCTGAATTTCTGCAGTTCATCTTCTTTTTGCTCATGAGAACTCTGATATCTTGAAAAGAGCTTTACAACAGTTGAAAACCTGATGCATAAAAGAATGAAATCTTTGCTACATGCTTACAGATGATTCAGCTGCAGAACAGGCTGCTGTAAAGAAAGCCTTTTTAAAGTTAAAAGCAGAGAAGCAGAAAGTAAATCATTTGCTCTGTAGAGTACACAGCAACTGTACCTTACAAAGATACACAGCTTTGTTTGAAAATCACAGTCTTACAGCTTTATGAACTGCACTGTGAACTCAGTGAACAGTTATAAAGTGTGATGAGTTCATTGAGAAGGCTCTATGTGCAGCTTCAAGTCAAAAAGCACAGAATTATATTACTAAAGAATGGCAGAAAACAAAGTGAAAATGAGCTGCATATGTAAGGCAGCATAGCCTCTTATTACTTTAGGTGAGTGCAGTCACAATTGATTATATTCATAATTAATGACTCAGGCTGAATTAGGTTATTACTACAAATAATGTCAAATTCTGACACTTCTTTCTTAAACAATCAGTCAATAAAGCTACAATGAGTTGATTCAGCCTTACTGAAATATGTATGCACATCAATTGCATTGTACAACAATGAGATTGAACTGCAGAAAAGACAAAGCACAATTTCTGTACTCAAAATCTTTCTGACACAGTAATGTGACCTGAAATGTGACAGCTACCTTGCTCAGTTCAACTTTTAGTGATTTTGAAGTTACAACAGGCTGAAAAGATGTGTGAGAAGGGTGTGAAGTTATTTAAATTGAATATTGATGAGAAAACAGATGAATTCTTCTGTGACTGTGTGTTTTTTCAGTTCTACAACCTTTTGTATCAACATTTTTGACAGCAGAAAATTCTTTATCAAAATCTTCTTATCTTTAACATGTGAACTCAATATGGGTTTATGTGAGAGAACTGTGAATTTAAGATATATGAGAGTATAGAAACAGAATACATAGCTAATAACTTGAATAAAGAGATAGAAGCATCAGAACAACATTGTCTGAAGGTTTGAAAGGTTCTGAAGTCACTAAGAACTTGATACTACAGTTTGAAGAAGAATATTGAGGCACAGAGTGTCAAATTGAACGTTAAAAACAGGGTTATATGACTATGAATATGGGGTTTGACTGAATTTATGTCTACAATGAGTAGCAAGAATGTGAAGAATCTAATGAAGAAATACAAGACACTAGAGGGTCTCAAAGTTGACAACAGTGAGGTAGATTAGCATAGGGAATATATAAACATCATAGTCTGTATGAAATTTACAATTTCCCACTGAAATCCATGAACACGTGATTTCTATGACGCGTCAGTGTTTATTTACTATGTAATCTACACTAAAACTGAATACAACTAATTACTAGGTGCAGATGTTAGTGTTGCCAGATTAATCGAGGCCCTATTTCTGCGGTCTCTATCATCGATCCAGTCTACGGCTTTTGTCATCGCTACGACTTTCGGTTAGGAACGTGGACGTAACCATAGATACGATGAGGACCTCGGAGGGTGGAATGTACACTGAAGACATTAACAGACGGTACTGCCGGACCTAGGCCCGATCAATCAGCTAGTCAAAAGCGTATCGCACGTCCCCCGAAGCCGTGAGAGTCTGATTGCGACATTAGCTGACGGTAGGTATGGCCGGCAACCTTGACTGTAGCAGAAGATATAAGGGGCGTTATCGTTTCGCAGTGTCTCCAGCACATGCGCAATTATATCGGTTCACTGATTCCTTATCACAATACGGGTGACTACGAAGAGGAAATTAGATAGGAAACCTGTAGCGGATTACATGTCTTGTGAGTCGGATCAATGCTCGGCAGTCTGTAGCAGCTTCATACCTGTATTGCCATTAGATTCGGTCTTGAATCCTCACGCTCGGCAAATCCCGCCAGTTAACCCTGCAAAGGTCTGGGCTAGGGTATCCGTAGAGATAAACTCATCGATGTTGCAGTCCGTCAGGCATGAATGCGGTCGATTCGCAGAAACTTCTGCAAGCTCTGATGTTATCTGATGTAGCTGGGCAAGCATGTCGGCCAATATCCTGTCGGCTTTCACTGCCCGACCCATCATCGAGCTCAAGCAACGAGACAAGTCTAAGATCGAATCGTTACTGGCATATGGTACGAGAACTAGAAGCGATCAGGAGGCAATACTGACACCTACTATGATTACAGGTGATCGACTTCTCGTGGGCTTGAATACCGGCAACCTACGCATCTACCGCGTTAACGAAGTTGTTGACGATTCGACTGGAGACAAGACCACAACGAGTACGGAAAACAGGCCGGCATCGCAACCAAAAAGCCGTTCTGTCGAGCTACTCCGTGAGCAAGAGCATTTTTCGAGGTACAAGATTGAGCAGCTTGCAATCATCAAAGAAGCCAACGTCCTCGTTTCGCTGTCCAACAGCTATGTTTCGATATACGACCTTCAAACGTATGAGCTACAAGAGCAACTGGCGAAGACTAAAGGCGCCGGCGCGTTTGCAGTTACATCGAACATCGTGAAGGATCCCGCTACTGGCATTCCTTCGATTGTGTCTCGATTAGCGGTGGCTGTCAAGAGAAAATTGCTACTATGGTCTTGGCAGGACATGGAGCTTGCTCCCGACGTCATCGACATTACCCTCGTTACTGGCATCAAGACGCTGACTTGGGCTACGGGGACGAAGCTGGTTGCTGGTTTGAGCTCAAGTTATGTGATGGTCGATGTGGAGAATAAACAGATCACCGATATTGTTGGGCCAGGTAGCATCGGCGGCGCTCCTGGACAAGATGGAGGACGGTTTGGAGGGGTTGGAGTCACAAGTATGGGATACATGGGTATTGGTGGCACAATGCCAAAGCCGCTTGCCACAAGGCTGGGAGGAAACGAGCTGCTGTTGGCAAAGGATATCAATACATTGTTCATTGATACGGATGGTAAACCATTGGGAAAGCGCCAGGTACCGTGGCTGGTGGCTCCGGAGGCCATTGGATACTCTTACCCGTATTTGCTTGCTTTGCAGACCGCTTCGAAAGGTGTCCTCGAGGTTCGCGATCCAAATACACTAACTCTCTTGCAATCAGTACCTCTACCACAGGCAAACCACTTACACGTTGCGCAACCGAATGTGAGCTTGGCACACGCAGGGAAAGGTTTCTTGGTAGCCAGCGACCGATGTATCTGGCGCATGGGAGCTCTGGACTACGACTCACAGATAGATGCAATTGTTGAGAAGAGCAAGTTGGACGAAGCCATTAGCTTGCTTGAAATGCTTGAAGACGCTCTTCTGAAAGACAAGGTAGGGCGACTGCGAAGTATCAAGATGCAGAAGGGTCAAGTGCTCTTCGATACGCGGAAGTATCGGGAGGCCTTGGATTTGTTCACCGAGGTATCTGCACCGCCAGAGGGGGTCATAAAATTATATCCGAAAGTCATTGCCGGTGATCTATCTTCTCTCGACGTGGGTCAGAACGAACCGAATATGCCAAGTTCTGGAACAGCCTATCCTGGCACAGAGGAACAGGCCGTAGCCGACGACAAAACTTCTTCGGTCTCTGAAGTTGACTCTCAGCAAGCAATAGGCGGAGGCGAGAATGCAAGCAGTACGCAGGCAGCTCTTAGAATAGCATCAAAAAAGCCGGCAAAAAATCTTCAGGTCGTTGATAGTAGTGATGCCGAAAGCATCCAGGGCAAACATTCAGAGGTTGTGTCGGAAGACAAGCCCTTGGGTAAGCCGGAAACTCCACTCAGTGGTCAGCTTTGCTTACGATACACGCAGAAGGAAAAGATCTCAAGAACGCGGTCACTGAGCTACAGTCTTTTCTTGCTGATACCCGAAGGAAACTTCGCAAGTACATAAACCTGGATGGTTCTTCAAGGCAACAGACCGAATCGACCCATCATGATCAAAATGGCACCAATAATGCAGAACTCGAGACACTCATTCCTGCATCGGCAGCCGGCACGGATAAAGATCGAGTAGCTGCGCTTCGAGAGACGGCGAAGCTCGTAGATACAACATTATTCCGGGCGTACATGTATGCTCAGCCATCACTAGCCGGGTCTCTGTTCCGGATTGCCAACTTCTGCGATCCGATAGTAGTCAATGAAAAGCTGTTGGAGAGCGGACGTTACAATGACCTGGTCGATTTCTTTTTCGGTAAGAAACTTCACCGCGACGCACTGGAGCTGCTCAAAAAGTTTGGGCAGGCGCAGGAGGAGAGCGAAGTAGCCCCACAACTACGTGGGCCCGGAAGAACGGTGGCATACCTGCAAAATCTGCCTCCAGAAATGATCGATCTCATCCTTGAGTTTGCCGAATGGCCCTTGAGGCAAGACCCAGAGCTGGGAATGGAAGTTTTCTTAGCTGATACCGAGAACGCGGAAACTCTGCCGAGGGACAAAGTCCTGAATTTTCTCGAAAACATAGATCTAAAGTTTGCGATTAGATATCTGGAACACATAATACATGAGCTGAACGATTCGACTCCCAACTTTCACCAACGCCTAATTAGCCTATACCTGGACAGACTGAAGTCTGGAGACTTCAAAAACGCCGAAGAGCAGACTGAATGGAGAGAGACATTCTTGGACTTCCTAAGGGAGAGTCGCTCGTACTCTGCGGGCAAGGTGTTGGGATTGCTTCCGAGAGGTGATAAACCGTTACATTAGCAGACCGCTGTGCGTGATTACTGACATTACGAATGTAGACCCGCTTTTCTACGAAGCTCGTGCCATCATTTTTAGTAGATTGGGTCAACACAAACAAGCTCTGGAGATTTACGTCTTCGAATTGAAAAATCCGGTAAAGGCAGAAGAGTAAGCTGCTCTTAATATTGTGGCACTGTGACATGCTAATCTTTCTCACCAGGTATTGTAATCGAGTTCACTTGACTGAAAACTCTCCGACATCATCACCGATGCAGTCCCGCCGCGCCTCCACAATCGATCCAGCAGACGAGCAGTCTTCGATCTATCACACCCTGCTCTCACTGTATCTTTCCCCACCACAACCTTATAAGCCTCAATGGGGCCCTGCTCTTGAGATCCTTGCCAAGCACGGCTCTCGACTTCCAGCTTTATCTACATTGAACCTCATCCCGGAGAAGCTCCCAGTAAAAGATCTTCAATCCTATTTCCGTAGTCGCATCAGATCGGCAAACACCGTCGTCAACCAAGCACGCATAGTTGCAGGCTTGCGGACGACTGAGGTTGACGGCACGCGAGCAAAGCTCTTACTCGGCGACGGTTTACCAGGGGGTAATGGTGGTCGTAGTCGAAGTGTTGTGGTGGGCGAAGAGCGGGTTTGTGGATACTGCCACAAGAGATTCGGCGGCAGCGCCATCAAAGTCCTTCCCGAGTAAGCAGTCGAGCAAACGCTGCCTACTGACGATGAACACAGCTAACTGCTCTGTTCAGTAACTCTGTGGTGCACTATGGTTGCGCAAATCGATAATTGTGCACAGCCTTGTACAGGCAAAGCCCTTTATGTACAGACTCCAAGGAGGGGCGGTAGGGCGGTCTTGATTGCATTGCGAAGCATGATAACGGCGTTTCGGACACCTTCTGCATTGCATATCCTGGCGCATGACACTTGTCCACTATACCCCCATGGCAAACGGTTTTTTCCTCTACGTGGTATGTAACTATATTGCAGCGTCCAGGAGGCATTAGTGTTGCCTAGGCCAGTAGCTCTCTGCACTGAGATTATGCATATTTCTAGCACAGTGAAGTTATCGGTCCACCTTCGTCAACCCCGCGGTGTAGTCTTCCTTCTCGTCGATCATTTCCTCGCCGTAGTTGTCCTCATCCTGCTTATCATCCGTCTTTTCTCCACGATCGATTAACAGAGTCTTGTCCTCCTCCATCTTCTGCGTCAGGAAGATGTTGACCTCTTCTTGAAGCTTAGTGACTGAAGTGCGCAGTGCCGAAAGGTAGGATGTCTTCTCCTTTGCGGACTGGGAGGTCTGAGGTGCATCGAGAGGATGCACGAAGGTGCTTGTAGTCCGCGGTGAAGCGTACTGAGCTTTCAATGTTGCCTGACCCTTCGACTCCATGATACAAGAGTCAAGGTTTGCTCGTCGTGGTAGGGTGCGAACGGATGAAGTCGACAGAGGAAAATAACCACGGATATTTAAGCTTTACCGAGGCGGCAGATCGACATTAACGTTTAAGCAGGGCTTCAGTTTCTACAATACGTGTAAGAGCAAGCTCGGTCACATCTAACATTGACGCGGACAGTGTGCGGACAGCTTCTCGGCCGAGTGCTCTATCCACGCGAAGCTGGCCCAGCTGCTGAAGACTGCGACCAAAAGTCTCCGATCAAGAGCTTAGCAACCAGGTCTCCTACGTTATGAATACCTCGTCTTACAGGCGGCCTGGTGTGCGTTCACCTCTCCCGGCCGTATCTCCGACGCAGCCACAGTCACACACACAATTGCAAAGAACTGATTCATCGGCAAGCGATTCTTCGAGCTCCTCTCAGGTCACTGCACTATCCACGGACAAGCGATCACCATACACTCAACTGCCGTCTAACTCACGACCAAACTTCAGCCAGGCCCCATCCTCCAATACCAGTACTACTTCCTTACACAGCTTCTACAGACCCATGGCACCCCCTAGTACACCTGATCTGCCATTGCGGAGAAACTCACCACTAGCGCTGCCACCAGATATCCAGAGGCATAGAGCGCGGCAGCATTCTCAAGGCTTCTTTGAGCCGTCTCTTCCCACAGCATCGCTTTCTGACCAGTCTTCAATGGCAATCCTCACTGCTTCGCAAATTGCGGCGCAAGCTGCTATGCAGCATCAGTCGACGGCCCAGCACATTCGAAAGCGCTCGCAAACCGTTCCGAACCCTCAATCCCCAATCGATAACCCGAATGGCGGTTGGAAGCCGAATTCTCCACCCCCAACGCCAGATAGCCTCAGAAAACAGGGTAATGGTGGGGTAACAGGACAACAGTATCATAATGGACTGCTGGGCGGACTTACCACAGCTGCTACCACAGCGGCAAATGCTGCATTTCCTCGTCATCCACAGATCTCAGGCGCGCTCTCTCCCTCTGAAAATCAGCCGGAGAAGGAGCAGAAACTGAAGTCTGAGAGGTCAAAGATGAAACTGTTCTCCAAACCAAAGCACATTGGCATATCCAGAGATAAAGATCAGGATAGAAAAGATAGACCGTTGGCATCGCCCAATAAGATGGGACCGCCTGGTCCTAGCGGACTTTCAAAGACCATCAATGCCTCCACTACGAGCTTGGCGGATTCTACGACGTCTGGCTCGTCTTCGTTGTATACGGCAGCCAACCCATTAACATCGACGCTCGTCCCACTTGATCGACAGATCACCTTTGAGAAGGAAAAGGCACACAAACATCACTTTCTGTCACGGCAGAAGCATAAATTGAGAGACAAGGATGATCACTACAATTTACCACTGTCATCTGCTTCAAGTAACTCCAAACCACTAGATCCTAATGCGCCGCAATCATTGTATTCATTCGCCCCTTCCTCGCCTTCCGCAGCATCTTTTGCGAAATCGATGAGTGGATTGGATCTTCGACATGGAGGGCGTGCTTTACGGGAGAAGAAGAAGGAAGAGAAAGCCTCAGCTGCTGCCACTGCTAGCGCTTCAGGTCTAGATACGAGCAACAGGGAGTTGGAAACCCCCAACTCCGAAAGGGCAGACTGGCTAGGCCCGTCGTCGCTGTCGTCTATAGCTGGGCAGAATATTATGGGATCGTCTACTGCCAGCAATGCCTCAATCTTTGGAGGCACTCAAAGTGCGCATGGCGGTGATGCTTTATCACAGACTGGTCTGCAAGGATTCGGGTTGACTGGCATGACACCGGACGATGCGTGGGATTTTCTGAAGGCGAAATTACTGATCATATTCGAGGGCGAGGATCTTAGGTTGCCTGTGGAGGACTTCAATCGGCTCGTATCGTATGACGTGCGCTTTCAGCTCATTTTGTGCACATGCTGACAACGTCCAGTGTACACATACAGCGTTGTGTCCAGAAACGTGCGCCTACGATTCTCATGGAAGATCTCCACGAGCTCCTACATACTGGCTTCTCTTCTCTTGAATATAATCTGCGGGGTATACCAGATGAGCGACTCGTGCCGCATCTCGTTGACATGTGGCTATTCGTGTTCGGCACGATATTGCCATACATGCAAGCCGCTTTCTTGCCTTTAGACCTTGAGTTCAAAGGGCATGGATCGATCATGACCTCTCGTGAAGCGGCAGAATTCTGGGGCGCAACACTAAATTCTTCGGATGATGCTCTCGGCTACGAATTGGATGTGAGAAGGATCGTGCTTGTTTCGTTTCGGGATACGGTCATCTTACCACGATACGAGTCATTGAAGGCCATATTCTCCAGGCTTAGCTTGGAGAGTATCAACGCAGGTTTTGACCTGATCAGTACTAGTCCCGATGGCGGACGTCCTGGCACAGCTGCAAGTCTCGACCCAGGACTTGCGAGCTTCAATTCCCAAGGTTCGACGCTGCTCGGAGATTCTGAAGGAGCTCGGAGTCGGGCGACGTCGAACACATCTGCGCCCGACTTCCCCTCGTTTAGGTCGCCTCGTTCACGTCCCGTGATGGATAGCGCTCAGGTCACGGAGATGGTGGGACGTATGCTACAATGCGTAAGTGTACTTGCCAGCGTCCAGAGCGGCGATGACGCACAGGAGAAGATAGAGGGCTTGAGTAAGGAGCTGAAGCATAATTGGCTTGGAAGAGGCAGGACCGGGCGGAACCGGAGGGGATTCGTGGGTACCAGGATACGGCCGATCAGGGAAGGAAGTCCAACACCGACGCCGAGTGCTGTAGAGGGCAGGAGAGACTCTATGTTGTGATTACATGTAAAAGGCTTATATGATTCTTGTATTAGACATTATCTAGATAGAATCGACTATATCCTCCACTATGATTCATATGTTTTTCATCGAAGCTCCATCTTTCATCTGTCTAACACGCCAAGTTGAGAATCGGGTTGAAGTTCGCATCAAGCACCCCAAACGAAGGGTTGCTGGTATAGTCCTGCAGATCAAACCAGAACGTATGCGCCTGGCTGAATGCTGCACAAGCAACCTGCGACCAATACTGCTGCGCATTGCTTTTACTCGCCACCGCACTGCCCATCGTCGGCCCACTGATCGGCCATCCGGACTCCGTGATCCAGACCCATGTCCCAGGTTTGACCTTATTCACCACATCCCTAGTGTTTTGCACGCTCTCCCAAAACACATTGTATGCGTCGTTGATATTCGCGTTCTGGTAGTAGGGGTACGCGTCCATACCGACAAAATCACAGGCCTGGATCACGGCGGTATTGGCCGAGTTCACCCACGCCGTCCAAGTGTCCACGTGCCCAACCTGCACACTTCCCGCTCCCATGGATGATAACATGTTCCTCACCTCGTTAATCTGAGACGCAAGTGTGCTCGCGCTAGTGTCACCGCGGTAAAGATCCTCACTCCCAACCGAGACGCTGACAATCCAGCTGGTGCCGTGCTGCTGGACCGCGGCCTGCAAAGCCGCTTTCTCCGCGTTGTAATGGTTGACGTCTTCAGTCCAGACGCCGGCAAGAAGCTTAGTGCCGGTGGCGAGGGCGGCGGGTACGGCATTGGCAAGGGTGTTGCAATCAGAGGAGGCGAAGAGACGGGCGCTGGCGAAGGAGCCGGGGAGTGATTGGATCGTACCAAAGGCCTTCTCCCAGTCTGATTGGGATTTGCAGGAGCCATCTGGGTTGTTGGCCCCTACATTGAAGCCTTTCCAGTAAGCTGAGGCGGTCGAGATAGAGGCCGTTAGGGCAAGTAGGGCAGAAGTAGAGATCTTCATCGCGTTGATTTCAAAGCCTGGTATCAACGATGTCGTAGCTGCTTCACCGAGAGGATATTGTGTTGAGTGGAAATCCTTGGTACAGACATCACGGCGAAAATTTTATAGTCGTATGCAGGATCTGATGTCATACACGGATGGACGGGAATGCGTATTGGCGATCATTACCTTAGTTATTGTTGCAAAGCAGATCTCGGACCCATTTTATTTTTAGAAGCCAGGAAGGCCGCTACAAAGTAATGATGTTCAACGAACCTCGACAGTCACTGAAATCTGTGCGAAGCAGAATTGAAGACCTACTTTTGCAGTCGCTTACCATATGACTGCGCCCTTCATATACATGTTCGAGTACCTTGTGAGGGCTTGCGGCTCTTAGTTAAAACTGTGCTTCGTACTTACTTGACTGGCGCGCATCAAATTGACAGAGATGAGGTCTCAAACAATCAAAGTTTCAAAAATATATCCATAAAGCTACGACACTCTTGCCCACATTAATGTCATTATCTCAAGTTGAGAGAGTGTCATCTCAAATTCTCAATTCCCAGCCATGCACTCTTCTTCTATCTCCTTACTCAGCGCACTCAATCTACTCGTGAACCTTTCCAAGACACAGCTCACAGGCTTTCTGTCCAGTCCGTCTCAGCAGCCAGAACTCATCACAGTGACAATAATCAATGTCAGTAGCGGAAACGTCTCGGTGCTCGCGCATAACAATGTCTTTGACACTGCTCATGACTCAATGCCCTTTACTATCAAGAATGATCGCGGGGAGCGTCTACCAAACGGGGGTAGCCACTTCTTCTACGGCGGATTGCAAAAGGGCGATTTCCTTGACGTGACCCCGGGCAGCAACTTCACAAGAGACTTCAATCTGACAAAATACGTAACATCGGCGCAGGGCGAGCCAGAAACATTCAAGACCTTTACCATCTCCCTCTCACCTCGATACCGAGGATTCCAAGACCACGATGGCACCCACGATATCCAATCCAGCGCTTCCGCCCGAGGCGAATTCACGACCACCCAGATGCGCCTGGGCGACTTCTCGCGCCTCAACCTCACAAGCATATCCCTCACCTCGTCCCCTCTCAACACCACCGTTGTGATCCCCGCCGCACCCTCCAAGCTCCATCGCCGCGCCGGGCACCCCCCGGGTGGAATCTTCGTTGGCACCGACGCTTGCAACCCCACTGACGCGGCTAAACTGAACACCGCCATTCTCCACACCAGCTACCTCGCCAAAGCAGGCCAGGCAGCCTCCTCCAACTTCAATGCGCTACCCTTCACCTACTTCTTCAAGTCCAATCTCGCAACCGCCTCCACAGTCGGCACTACGCTCGCAAAAATCGACGCCAGCGCCACCAAGCAGGCCGGCCCTGTGATCGCCATCAGCTGCGTAGATGTCGCCAACCAATGCAACCACCCAGCCATGAGTATTGTCTGGGCATACTCCATGCAGAAAACCCGTGTCGGCATCCCAGTCATCGTCATCTGCCCCGCCGCAATGCAACTGCCCTTCAACGCCGTGCCCTGCACAGACTACACCGACCCCGCCGCGGGGCGGCTGTACCCGGGGACCGTGACACTTGGCGTCACGGTGCTGCACGAGATGCTGCACATCACGGCGCTGACAGGCATGAGCGATGTTGTGGGTGACTTTGCTGATGAGGCGTATATAGCGCAGGATTGTAATGCGCTGGTGCGTACGGCGGTGGGGAACGATCCGAAGCAGGCGGCGAGGTGGGACTCGACGCTGCATCCGAGCTGTATGTCATACTTGGGAGGCTGGGCGTGGGACACAGGGACGGTGGGGCCGGGCGCGCCCTATACTGGGCCAGCGTGTGTAAACCAGAGGTGGACACAGGGGAATTTTAAGTCCTTGGCGGTTTATCAAGGGCGGGTGATATCCTGAGGAAATAAAGAGGTTTCTACAGTCACACACCAAAAGTTTTTGCGAAATATACAAGGGTTGATATAGATCTCAGTAACAGAAGGGTTTTCGTAGCCTGTACAATAATCTGAGGCTGAATGTGAGCACTTCAGAATGAGTTCATTTCGCTGTCAGAAGCAACTAGTAGAATAGGAATAATGAGAGTTCCTAATGATATACTTATATTTTTTATATAACCATCATCAAGCGGTGAAGGTTGACGTTGATTTTCATATATCATTAAGCAGTCACTAACTATAGAGAGGTTAAAGCATGCATAAGGGATACGCGGTTTAGCTTCATCGGTGTCGACAGACCCCGGTATTCCTGATCTAATGTCATCCGCAGGCTCTTGTTATACCGCATTCAAACACTAGCAGAAATCAAAGACTTCTTCAATTCTCTAAGTTTAACATCATCATATTAATGCTCTAAAGGAGTAGAAGCGGAACAGGAATGGACTTGATGACTAGGGTTTTAACAACCCATACTTTGACGCCCTCTTTTAGCTCCGGATCGTTGCCTCAACCGTTACCTCAATCCAGACTTCAGAATCATTGATGACGATAAAAAGACATCCAGAAATTGAGAGGTTTGACACTGTTTCGAGATGCCTTTTGCCACCATCTCGCCGCCTGACCGCTAAATATTCTGGCTTTGAACAGAGCAAAATGCTTCTGACTTCTTCGCGACTATGTGCCATCCACTTTGTCGATATTACTATTTTTCTTTGACACAATCTGATTTGTTCCTAATTTGCATTGCCATGCGCTTTGTTTTGGTGTAAACCAGATTGACTTCAGTATTGAGTTGAACATGATGGTGGCAACCAACATTGCCCATGAACGCGGGTCAAGAGCCGCAACTTTGGCCGCAACAAAGCTGTCATGTAATGTCAGCATGTATTGTGAGACTTCCTATCGAGACTCAAGTAGAAACTAGCTTGTTCAGCTCAAATTGGGTCTGGAAGTTGCCTTGTGATAGATGTCACTGAAATCTCCTTGGACTTTGCGCATTCTATCTGAACTTGCATGTCCTGGCCAATGAAAGTCATAGATTCACGTACGCAACCTTTTCTTCAAACATCATTCTTGAGATATCACACCAGAAAGACTCCATCTCACCCACGGCGGCTGCGGACTGTAGGTTACGGTAGCCTCGTCTTGTCACCGAAGTACGGCAGAGTCATTTCAGTCACCCAGAATCTGGTCAGCATGGCAGCACCCAAGTATTGCGTGATTCTGCACGCGGGTACCACCGAATGTTGGGAGACAAGCCCAAGCCGTCAGCAAGAGATTGAGCAAACCCTCCACAACATAGCCAAATCGGCTGGCTCACGACTGGCCTCTGGGGCAAAGGCTCTTGATGTTGTTCAGTTTGTGGTGTCTGCTCTTGGGGACTGCCCTCTGTTCAACGCTGGCAAAGGAGCCGTACTCAACGAAGATGGTAAACACGAGGTTGGTTCAGTGCACTCTCATCCACAGAAGCTCCTTAGCTGTTGTAAATGCCGACTGAACTTAACTCCTCTCTTAGCTAGAAGCAGCAATCGCAGAAGGAGCTTCGGGAGCATATGGTGCTGTAGCTTGTGTGCGAAAAGTCAAGAATCCTATCCTCGCTGCGCGTGCAGTCCTGGAACATGGGCGACACACCTTCCTCATCGGGCCCGCGGCGGACGAGTTCGCTCAAACCTCGGGAGTGGAGATGGTCCCCAACGACTACTTTACAACTGATATGAGGAAGACTCACTGGGAGAAACGTGTGGACAAAGCTTCCGTTGCCTCCGAGGACCTGGAGACTGTTGGAGCCGTTGCTCTTGACCTTCAGGGACATCTTGCCGCTGCTGGATCGACAGGAGGCTTGACCTGTAAAATGAATGGTAGACTTGGAGATACAGCTGTGATGGGGGCGGGCTTATATGTTGACGAAAATATCGCAGTAGTCTGGTGAGTTGCTTGAGCGTGTTGGGATCTTACTCAAGCTTTCTATGGCAGCTTGCTGATCGATATTTGTAGCAGTGGCACGGGAGAAGATATCCTCCGCCATTCCATTGCTAGCAAGGTAGCTGCGCTGAAACAGACTATGCCACTAGATGATGCGGTCACCCAAGCTATCATCAATAAGTCCGAGAAGAATCCGTCCCCTTGCGCAATTATCGCAATCAACTCCACAGGCCAAGCTTCCATTCAATCTAGTGGACGAGTATTCCTGACTGCGTCTCATACATCGTCTTATTCTGAAGCCTCAGTCATCGGAGCGACGATTCCTCTGCTTTCTCAGCATACCTTTCACCGGGATACACTTGTGTCTGTTGGATTGACCCGTTATCCCATCACTCCTGGACATACAGTGGTCACTTGCCATCGAACCAACGAATTAATGTCATTGAGCCTTCACGAGTTCTTGACCGTGCCCAATACCGCCCGTCAATTTGCCTCTGCGGTGAGCTCTGCAATGCAGGCTAATCGCTGTGGTTTAGTCTGTGATGGCCGCGGTCTTATTTCTCTTATCCCACTCCACGGTCTTACCAAGGAATGGAACCCAGTCGTGCACGATGTAGAAGAGTACCATGCTACCTTTCCTGGCTACCTCACGTCAAAGAACGGGCCGAAAATGGCTGATTCTTTCCTCGATGAGATTCGAGCTAGGATCAATACCATGACCGGTATTACAGAACCTTTCAACAATCACTTTGATGGTGATTCATCGGACCAGAATATCTTCGCCCGTATCATTCGTGGCGAACTACCTCAATGGCGTATATGGGAAGATGATTCGCATGTTGCATTTCTGACCCCTTTTGGAAATACTCCGGGCTATACTGTACTGGTCCCGAGGAAGCATCTGTGCAGTGATATCTTGGGTGTGGAAGATCAGGAGTACGCAGATATCGTAAGAGCTGCACATACGGTCGCTCAGCATCTCAAGGCGGCGTTCAGCGTTAGGCGTTGTGGTATGTTTTTCGAAGGATACGAGATCGAGTACGCCCATGTGAAGTTGATTCCTGTGCATGATCAAGAGTCATTCCATGGACGATCTTTCACCGCAGTCCCTGGACCCGGTTCTTTCCATAAGACTTATGAAGGATATCTTACATCTCAGTTTGGACCACGCGCGTCTAACTTCAACGCACTGTCTGAAGAAGCCACCAAGATACGGGAACTCATAGAACCCCAACCTCGCATCATAGCACCCAAGACCTGGCAACAGCCAAGCACACACTCGCTGCAAGCTGTACACAGTCCCTGGTACACCGCCATGCTCACCCTCCAAGATACTCTCTTCCACACAACCATCGGCTTCTTTCATCACCAACAAGGCTATAAATATGCTTTAGTGCCCCAGACCACCGACTCTATCAGTTCACCTATGGGTCTTGGAAGTGACTCCGTGCCTGTTCGCATCCCACTTCACGGAGAAGACACCTATCTTGCCGACTCAAAGCAGTTCACACTTGAATACATCCTCCGACTGGAAGAAGGTCTCAAGGGCGCTTACTATGTGGGCTGTTCATTCCGCGGCGAAGACCATGATCAGATGCATCTGAATCAGTTTTACCATATTGAATGTGAACTCCTTGGCACGCTGGACACTGGTATCGATGTCGCAGAACAGTATATCATTACTGTGGCTTCTGCTCTGCTGGAAAAACACCAGGATATCATTTACGCCATAGCGTGTAGCACTTCTCACATCACCACTCTGCTTTCCCAACCTAGATCAAACGCCGGAAAGTTTGCGCGCATTACTCTCACTGAGGCGCTCGCGCTCCCAGAGATGATATCTACCCCAAAAGCATGGAAATATGCTGTAGAAAACGACCACAGCAAAGGTCGCGCACTGACCCGAATCGGCGAACTTATTCTAATAAAGATGTTTAACGGCGCGGTCTGGCTTACCGAAATGGATCACTTCAGCGTGCCCTTCTACCAAGCATTTGTCCCCAGTTCTCACAACTCCAAAGCCCTCTGCGCAGACCTCCTGCTCGGCCCTGGCGAAATCCTAGGACTCGGCCAACGCCATGTCGATGCTGAAACTGTGAGACAAGCGCTGAAAATGCATCAGGTGCCGGAGGAGAGTTATGAATGGTACATGGGGATTAGAGATGAGAAGCTAGGTGGAGATGCTATGCAGACAACTGGATGGGGGATGGGGATGGAAAGGTTTCTATCCTGGATTCTACAGCACGATGATATTCGCGACCTTGCCATCATCCCGCGTTTGAAGACCGCGAAGTTCCTTCCCTAGAGAGTGTAAAAAGTCAAGAGAGACACGTTGCTCCGAGGAAGTCAGAGGGTGCGCGAAGACGATGTTTGCTTCCGTATGTATGCTGCTCTGCAAAGATCGCTTCTGCAAGATGAGGTAAGATACAGTTCTAGGTCAAAAGTGTCTACTACGTCCATAGCCAAGTAACTCTGGTGTTGTCTCCAGACACTTATGGACCCAGTGTATCTAGCATAGCTTACAGGCCAAAGAATCCCAATTTCACCCTCATCACTCTGTGGCCGTTGCTGTCGCTTCCTCCATCACAAACTTCACATGCTTCATGATCTTATTCGCCGCCTCCTCCGGCCGCAAGTCACTGATGTCCATCTCCAATTGCTCGGGACATTGGAAATTACATAACTTCGCCCGACCTCTCATCTCCCTGAGTAATGTTGTATCGAGCAACATTCCTTTCCCCGCTGCTACCTTCTCCTCCCTTTCGGTTGACCGCATTCTCCGCGCATTCTCCTCCTCCCGACAACCAAGTATAACAGGCACAAAAGCACAGCCTCGAATCCTCGCCGCGTCTGCATACTCCTTCGCCACAGAAGTGCCTAAGTCATTGTCTGATTGAAAATCAGTAAATATGTAGCTAGAGTCCAGTCAGTTTGTGAAGGCAGTACGGATGGACGGAGTTGTGCGCTGGGCAGAGAAGAAACTGATAGGATGGATACGCACTTACATATGGTCGAATGTGTCAGTGGATGTGGCGAGGGCGGTAAAAAGGACAGAACGCAGTTGGCGGCGTACCTGTTGGTAGTCGGGGCTGGAACGTGGGAGGATCGCGCCCGCAAGGTCAATATGAAGGTGATTGTGGATCTGGAACGTGTATTAGGTGTGAGATACTAGAAAAGGGGGTTGAGTTGGCATTGGGAATGGAGAACAGAGCTGGAGAAGACGGGAAAGAAGTGAAGATCAAATTTTGAAGCTGTTGAGGGAGACAGGATGAGACGTAAGTAGCTGATCTACTACTACAGTATCTTGCAGACAGCGCAGATACAGACTGTTGAACAAGACTGTGCCACGCGAGTGATATAACTTAGGCTGTCCTAAGATAAGGTCACATACAACGCGAGCCTGTCCGCCTAATTGCGCCTTGAGTGCGTTGGCGATGGTATGCTTTCCCACACCCGGCCAGCTGTTAATGTAGATGATGAGAAGTGACATGACAGCAAGAACTGATTGAGACTGTATTTAACAACAGCTTTAACATAAAACAGAGAGTTAGATAATCTAAGTGTTTAATGATAAAATGTGAATTAGTTAAATGTGTATTAATTATTTAAAGTTTTAGTAACTATAAAAATAGTCATCTTAACTTTAACAGTTATTTTGTTCTTAATACTGATCATTACCTCTTATATATTTATTGAGTAAAAGACTACGCTGGTCCCTGTAACTGCATAAAAGACTTAAATAGTCTGCACTGAAGAAAAAAGACTCAAATAGTCTCAATGTCAACACTAATTCTTTGTCTACTAGAAACCTCACTGCTGTCAAAGTCCTTGATGTTTATCATCAAAATTCAACATGTTTCAACCTTGCTGTCATCTCATCATTTGTTTCTACACACCTTACTGTCATTACATCAGTAAAGCACCTCACTCAGACTATATATAAATGTTGCATCTCAATCTGCAACTGAAAGATGTGAGTGACTCTGAAGAACAAAATGATAATTATACTGACACTGAAGAAGAAGCACACCTGCCTTGAGATGAGTGTCACAAAGCAGACAGTGTCATGTAGTCAAAGCTGAGCACAGAAGACTGTTTCAAGGCATCTATGTATCACAAGGGCTACTAAGCCTTGTGAAATCATGAACTGTCTATGAATTCACTTTAAAGAGACAGTGAGCTACAAGGTAGCTCAGTGAATTAAACAAGAACTTTTAGACAGTGATCTAGGGTCTTAACAGTACAGCTTTCAACTGTTATCAGCCTACATACAGAAGCTATGTCTACAGGCTTCTGAAGTATACACAGATCTTATAATTGATTCAGTAACTGATGAGTTCTCTTTTCTTTTGTGCTTTTTGAACTAACTACTACTATTATTTACAGGTAACTTTAAACGCTGTTTCATATGCTCAAAACAGTTTGACTCTTTCTTTCAGCAATGTTGTTCTTTTCTTGCAGTGAACAGAACCTTTTTAAAAGCCCACTTCATGCAGACCTTACTGCTGATGACTATAATTGATGCAGATAAAAGAAATCTGCTTCTTGTGTGAGCTGTGATGAAAAGTAAGTCACAGAACTCATGAAATTACTTTTTGTCACATCTGTGACATGCAATTTCAGAGGTACAGAACTGCACTCTGATGTCTGACAGAGATAAAGAGCTGCTACATGCAGATGCAATGCTGAGTTCTTGAGTGATAAAAGCTTACTGCTGTCATCACTTACTGAATAACTTCATGAAGAAATTCAGAAGACTGTTGAGATTCTGTTTCTGAGCTATTGCACAGGCAAAGACTGCTGAGGCTTTTGAGAAGAAGATAAAAGAACTGCAGAAGGTAAAACCTGCTGCAGAAGACTGACTTTGATGAGTAGTAAGTGCTTCTTTCTTAATAACTACTTTATTAACTGTTTACTGCTTAAAACCCACAACTTTAAGCAACTGCATACTTTTCTGACTGTTGCTTTGATCATTGTTGAAATAAGAAGGCTTTGCGAAAATTTCAGTTCTATTCTGACCTAGCACTGAAACTTGCTGTGTCATGTGACACTGCTTAGTCAGCTCACACAAGAGTCATGTTGTTGATGCAGACTCTGCATTCTAGTTAAACAATATGAATTGAACAGTTGTTTCAATAAAGATCATACTTCAATAGGATATGAGCTCAGCATTCTGCCTTCATACCTCAAGACATTAGTCAGTCATTCATTAACCTCACTGTTGCCGTCTTTTAACAGTGTCTTTTGTCATTTCAATAGCCTACCTGAGTGCTTTCTCAAATGACCCTCTTTTTGTTGTTACTTGATATTCTCAGTTTTGACATTTTTGTCATTTCAATAGCTCTTCTGAGTGCTTTCTTAAATGACTCATTGTTTTGATACCCTATCTGAGTGCTTTCTTAAATGACCCCTTTTGTTGTTACTTGATATTCTTGATTTTGACATTTTTATTGTTTTCAATAGCTCATCTAAGTGCTTTCTTAAATGACTCATTGTTTTTGATAGCTTATTTAAGTGCTTTCTCAAACAACACCTTTGTTGTTTTAATATTCTTGAATGACTTGTCATCATGATATTCTTGATTGACATCTCTTTGCTTTTTTGATAGCCTTTGTGTTTTGGTGTTTGTTCTTGACAACTCACATAATCATGACTTTCTTGAACAGCATTTTCAACTTTTCTTGTCTTGCTGACGCTAGTAACTATGCCTCATGAGCCACTAACATCAAGTTCATCCTTATGAACAAAGATCTATGAGCTGTTGTTTCAGACACATCTTTTGAACCAGTTGTTGAACTTGATGATGTTAACACTTTGAACTTGAAGTTCTCACCTGAATACATCATTTAAAGTAAAGAGAATGACAGAGCATGTGCTACTATAGCACTGTCATGTCAGAATAGCCTTAAGAAGTTCATTCAAAACCTTTCTGCACATCAGATGTGGTTGAAGCTCAAGAAGTTGTATGAGGTTCAGGGCTTTAACACCAGATACCTTACGTTTACAACATTCTTAAGTCATTACTACAATTTGTCTAAGTTTATTGAGGACTATGTTGATCAGCTAAAGACTTTGTCACAATGTTTGTAAGAGATGAATTCTACCTTTTCAGACTGGGTTATACTCACTGTTCTTCTTAACAACCTTGAATTCACATTCAATGTCTTTATTATGACTAAACATCAGTTCATTTGCGTTACAACTTCTACTTTCAATTTCTTAGTTGCTGAGTTGATTAATGAGGCTAGAATGAAGAATAATAAGAGCTTCATTGCAATGGCCTTTTGTGGCAAATCAAAATTGTCGTCATTGCTTCAGTGTTCACACTGTAAAAAGACTGATCATGAGAAACCCATGTGCTTTGTCAAATACCCTCATAAGAAGAAGAAACTTGATGCAGCTTGAGCTGCAAAGAAGAAGAACAAATTGTCATTGTTGTCATCAAACAAGTTCTTGAGCAAGTTCTTCAACAATGTCAAATCAACCTTCAATAGAGCTGGTGGCAATGTCACAACACTCAGCTTTATGTTTGTCATAGAATCACACCTCATGAGTGTGTGAATTGTTGATACTGAAGCCTCTGATCACTTATGTTCTACATGCAAATTCTTTCTTATCTATGAGCCTATTTCTAGGTCTCTTAAAACGGTTAATGAACCTGCTCAGATCATTGAAAAGAGCATGGTTTCACTACATTTAGTACATTCTGACAGTGGCATACAAGAGGTTATCCTCAAAGACGTTATGCATGCCTCTGATTTCTCTGCAAACCTCATTTTCAGCTGTCACATGCGCGTTGATGATATCTTTTTTGACATGCATGACTGCATCATATGTCACAAAAACAACAACGTCATTGAATACACTTCTGAGGTCAACGGGATTTTTCAGCTACATCTCAACAATACACCTCAGTCTCATGCCTTTGCAGCTAATTGTGGGTTCAAGGTATTGTTTGATATGTGGCATTGACGCTTGAGCCATTTAGGCCATACAAACATCAAGTGTCTGTTTAAGATCATTGACAACATAGATCTTAAGGATCTTTCTTAACAACATGATGTCTGTGAACTGTGCATGAAAGTCAAGCAGACTTGTCACCCTTACAATGCTTTTATTGAGTGAGTGACTTGACCATTAAGTCTTATTCATTTGAATGTTGTTAAACCCATAATGCCCACTGTCTATGATGGTTCAAGATGGTTTGTTACCCTTACTGACAACTTCACAAGGTTTACCTGAATGTTTTTCATGAAAATCAAAGACAAGACAGCCAAGCATATCAAGAACTTTGTTGCATTGATGAAGACTGACTGTTCTGACTATTCTTTAAAACGCCTCTGCACCAATTTTGAGCATAAGTATCTTGTCTTGAAGAACTGGTTTTCAGTCAACAGCATCATCTGAGAACCTACTATGCTCTATTCACCTGAAGAAAACGGCATTTCTGAGTGGCTAAATCGCACTATTTGCGAACCTGCATGAGCTATGCTCAAAGACTCTGACCTGAACTCACATCTCTGACTGAAAGCCATTAAGACTGCAGTTTATATCAAGAACCGGTCTTCTACTTGAGTACTCAACATGACACTCTATGAAGCATGAACAGGCAATGTTTCTGACCTCTCAAGTCTTTGCATCTTTAATATCATTGCATGAGCACACATTTCTAAGAAACAACGTCAGCAAGAAGTCAAGTTTGAGGACTGCAGCCTCAAATGCCACTATTTAGACATGAAAGAAAGCTCAATCTTCTGTGTTTAAGACTCTGAATCAGAATAAGTTCTAGAGTCCCATAACTGCTTTGTTGATGAGGGCATTACTGCTTATGAAAACTTAGCTAATATAAAGGTTCACAGCAAGAAAGAGACAACTAGCACTAGCAATCATGCTGTTGACTCTTCTTCTGTGTTCTCACTCTTGTTGTCACAATCTTCTTCTGTTTCAGAAAGAGTGTCTGCATCAGCTACACTGCTGCTTCAATTCTTGCTATTACAGTGATCAAATTCTGTCAGCATGCATTCTTTGTCTTCTTCTGTTTCAGGGAAAGCATCTACCTCTTCACATTGTCAGTCTGAACTCATGGGTTCAGACTCACAAGTTCTAGACAAGTTGTCTGATTCAAATGAGCTTGGTTCATTGAACTCTTCAGCCTCAGCAGTAGGTTCATTGAACCCTTCAGCCTCAGCAGTAGGTTCATTGAACCCTTCAGCCTCAGCAGCTGCATCACACTACAACCTTCACAGTTGCTCAGTTGTTGATGAGTCTGATGCACACGTTTCATATGCATATGTCGCAATTTCTATTGACAACATTGTCAAACTGACCACATATAAGCAGGCTGTGAAGTCACCTCTGTGTGACAAATGAAAGATGGCTATGAAGAATGAAATTCAGTCACTGAAGAATAATAACACATGAGACATTGTCAATGTGTTGTTGAATCAGCATGTTCTTAAAGAACACTGGGTTTACAAGGTCAAGCGTGACACTCATGGTCAGGTTAGCCGTTATAAGGCTCACTGAGTTGTCAAAGGCTACAAACTGCAGTTTGACATAGACTATGATCAAACCTTTGTGTCTGTCATCAAGCTGCAGATGTATAAGACCCTCTTTGTTCTTATAACACATTATGACCTTGAAGTGAATCAAATGAACGTCACTACTGCGTTTCTTTATGGCTTTATTGATCAGGTTGTTTATGTTAAGTTACCTCACAGCTATGGGCTACTCAACAAGGTTGCTTTGCTGAATAAGGCCCTTTATGGCCTGAAGCAAGCACCTCATCTGTGGTATAAGACTTTACACAATCTTCTCATGTCTCTTGGTTTTTGTTGACTTGATTTTGACCATAGCATGTTTGTATGAAATGGTGTCATCATTGCTGTCTATGTTGATGACTTTCTGCTTGTTGAAAAGAATAAGTCAGCTATTCAGAACGTTAAACAATGTCTTAATGACACGTTCAAGATGTCAGATCTCAGCCCCGTGTTCTACTATCTAGACATGAAAGTGAAACAAAACTATGCTGAATGCATGATCTGTCTTACTCAAACAGCTTACATCAACAAGGTTCTTCAGACCTTTCAGCAGTTGCAGACTGTTTCTGTTGACACTTCTATGAATTCTGATGCAGTACTCATGAAGAAGTCTAT
>JAABUP010003876.1_pt1 | contig 25779 bp, 31 predicted proteins | sample 5559201 | NCBI WGS metagenome assembly JAABUP01 (sample SAMN10711887, study PRJNA513373) | rock metagenome | isolation source: Antarctica rocks | place: Antarctica
ATGAAACCAGTTCCACGCTGCATGCAAATGCTTGCACTCCTGATGTAGTAGCCAGCAGACCAGGAGGGAACAGCATGCAAGATTCAAATACAACCTGACTCTCTGCATTGCAGCAATCTGTGGCATTCCTGAGTTGAGCTGAGAGTCAGCGACAATGACGTACTGGGTTGTGTGGACCATGCCCACAAATGGGCTAGAACCTGCTGTGAACAAGCACAGCACATCTGAACACCTGTGTCTGCTAGCAAATAACGTTCAGGTGGCAAACGAATTGTCAATGTTCAAAACTGACCATCACCTGGTCACCAATTGGTGCTGTACTGAGTAACAAGCTGCATGCTTGCTGGGGACATAGCATGTTGCAACATCATGCACAACAGCCCATGGCATAACATGCACAACAGGCTGGTCTCCGGTGTCAGCAAGTATCACTGACCAGTCCAGACTGACCGACCTGATCTGGTGACAGCAGCTGAGCTGTTTGAGCCAGAGGCCTCATAGTCAGCTCCTGACTTGCCAACGGTTTGCTGATTGCCAGTCTTCTGGTGCTTGGAAGACCGCTCTTCCTGATGCTGCCAGTGACTTGCACCTCTAGTCTGCTTGCTAGGCTGTGCATGCACAGCCCCAGCTTTTGTTGACTGGTCATCCTCACACGACTCATTTGTGCCTTCATACAGGTTAGTGGCCACAAAGTAGCTCCAGACCCACTCCATCAGACGCAAGTGGGGTAGCGTGTTCTGTTGATTCTTGTCTGCTTCTGTCGGGTTGACAGTTACTCCAGCCTTGTTATGAGATGCTGTCAGAGGAAACGCAAACATCAGAACAAGTTGTCGACAAAGCTTGTGGTGCTTGCCACGACAGCATGGGCAGACAGCAACTCAATGCAAGTTCACAGCTTATGGAACAAGCAAATACTGCAGGCCGACAGGCCGTTAGGCTGAGATACGGAGGCAAGGCAGGCGTGAGCAACATTCAGTCCCAAAGTCTTGTGGACCTGGACATAGCGAACAAGAGGTGGTGAGCGTTTTTGCACCTTGTTCATTCTGAACAAGCCTGAAAGGTGCCACATTGTCAGCCCCAGGCAAGTTGTGGCACGCTTCACACAGGTCATAGTTGTTGACCACTTGACTGCTATATCGCGGCCCCACAATCGGACACTGCTCACAGTGATCACAAGCTACACCCATGTGCATCTGCTCGCCGCTTTCATTCGCTTGGATGTTAGGATTCTTCAGTCTGCCTGAACCGAGAAGAGAGGCAGATGCTGAGCTGAACAGCGCTTGCAAACTGGCTCAACAGATTCAGCTGCATCACATAGTCAAGCATGCCACAAAACCAGAACCACACTCGAGACACATTCAACTAGCCGCAGTACTCAGCGGTAGACCTTGCAGAATGTGCTATTTGCTGTCCTATAGGGTGTCTCTGAATGTAGCAATGCTTGGGGCTTCATGCATGACATTCAGCACCTCAAGAAAGCAAACATTGTGGACTGACACATGACCACTGCTGGGCTTCTGATGCAAGACCTAGAAAAAGGTCGTAAGGCATACCAGTGAAGTCAATGATCTGCGCTTTCAGGCCAAAGAACCTCAGCAAGGCAGCACACTCTGTGGTGCCAATCCACTGATGTGAGTTTTGCATCACATTGCCTAACATATCACCACCAGCTGTGTCAAAGCCTGCTTTCCAGGCGCATTCAAGCCAGGCTTGCAGTGGCAGAAGATCAGGCACAAAGCCACATCCCTTGAATAGTGCAGCTTTCATCTCCTGAAGCAATGCAAAGCATAAGGTACATTTTTTGTGAAATAGAGTGCCCCTGCTCTCTGTGTCGTGACCGCAATAAGTATGGAATCATGATTTGTTTGTGGCTACATGCATGGCCAAGCAGTTATTGCATGACAGAGTGCATGCTGCAGCACCACATTGCAGGAGCAGGCTTGAGCGTGGGAAGATTTTGTACCATACCTTGTCATGACGTAGCAAATGAGAGCAAACCATCTGTATGTTGCGCCACCCGCAACCCCAACCAGAATCGCTCTTTTCAGTCTGAAAATGGTCAACATCACCTGCACAATTGACACACAAAGTGGCGACGTCGTCGTGAAAGTGCTGCACTGGACAACGCAACCATTCTGCTAAGCAAGATACTTGTAGTCCGCGAAGGGTACAGAGGAAGCAATACAGTGTCCTCATGCGCAGCATATGGACACAATACATAGCACTTGATGCATGTGATTGCAGTAAACCTCTGCGTCGCATGCCAGCCTGGGTGCTGACTTCATTAAAAGCTAGAAGAAGACTAACAAGCTCAAGCACAGTGGCTTACCTGCTACTGCTGCTTGATATGATGGCAGCTGCTGTAAGGCCAAGCACCGCACGAGGGAGCCTATGATTGTCCCGCTGACAGCTTGGAAACGAGCTTTAGTTTGATGGCTACGTATGTCGTTTATGTCTTGATCCAACTGCCGTTGCCTGCAACTGCGTCTCAAACCTCAGCACAATCCACAGCTCACTGCTCATTGACATGCCTTTGAAATCAGACAACCTCTGAGCTCCGAGATCCCGCACGGTCTCCATCCGTGCGCAACGCTTGGACAAACCCGCAGCCGACCAGTCTGTCAAGTCCTCGACAGCCCCAGAAGCAGAAGCAGCGCCGAGGTTTTACAATCCTAGCAACTCAGCCAAGATACCAGCCGTCGACTGCCCAAACGCCGAAGGAGATTTGCCTGCCAAGACGGGCAGCAAGCTCTAGTTAATCAGGGCGGAGGGCGCACTGGGGCAGCACCCTGCATTACATCATTGCATCCACCTACATTTATCTTCCTCTGTAAATGCATGGAGTATGAAGAACTTTGAGGTGCCGGTGCTCGATCACAATCCTTTGATCAAAGGAGAAATAAGAGATACAAGGTCTGCCGGCACATGGCTGCAGATGCATATTTGGCTTTTGGTGCAGTCTCAATGGGAAATTTTCAGCGTGCCCAAGCTCAATCACGACCTCTTGAGGTTGCGCTTCAGAGTGTTATGGTAAACGTGTGCGAAACGTGATATGCATCGACCAGCGTCACGAAGTGCTTGGCAGAGACGAGCAGCAAAGATGGCCGGTGTCCATTTGGACTGCACGTGTAGGTGCCTCTGTCTGGAACTCAAAATCACATGAAACTGCATGGACTCTGCAGAGCTGTCTGAAAAGCATGTCCTGGCCCTCTGTCTGAAAATCATGTCATGGCCTTTGTGAGAAACTCCCAACTTGAGACCATCAGAAATTCGGTGCAAAAGCATGCACGGGTGCAATTATCCGTGGATTAGCGGGTATGAGTCAACAGTGTAGCAACAGTGTAGCTACAAGATGCTCGAGTGTTTCGTGAGCTACGTTTTTTCATTCTGGGCGGCAAGCTTGGCCATGCAGCTCGCACGGCGTACAAACCAATCGTCGTACGGTATCTGAACGCCAAGATCAGGATCTATAGAAGAGAAGTGGCTGTGCGTTGTGTGAAGGCGTTTTTAATTTGTGATCATAGCGTTTTATTGCATGTATGGACTTCAGCGAAACATACAGGTTTTCGGGACCTGTGCCAGTCTGTTCCCCAAATGGAAAATACATAGCAGCAGCAACTGAGTACAGATTGGTAGTAAGAGACGCTTTGACAACACAAGTTGTCCAGATATACTCCTGCATAGACAAGATCTCTGATGTACAGTGGTGTCCTAATTCAACTTACATCATGTGTGGTCTGGTCAAAAGGGCAGTTGTGCAAGTGTGGTCAGTCGTTGAGCCTGATTGGACATGCAAGATTGATGAGGGCCTTGCTGGAGCTGAAGCTGTGCACTGGAGTCCAGATGGTCTGCACATCCTTGTGACAGCAGACTTTCAGATCAGGTGCATACTGTCAAGAAGAACGTCCCAAAAGCAACAACTAGATCCCCTCTGATCATTTGTTTGTGCTTGCAGAATCACTATATGGTCATTGGCATCAAAATCCTTTGTATACATTTCTGGGCCAAAGCATGCCACCAGAGGAATCAAATTCAGTCCAGACAGCAAGTACATGGCAGTTGCTGAGGTGCTGATTGCTCTGGCAAACCCACCACTTGTGCTGAATGCAGACTCTTTTACCTGCTGTTCTATTTTTCTGACTCCCTTATGTTGTAGAGAAAGGAGTGCAAAGACATAATCAGCATGTACACCTGTAGCAGCTGGTCATTAGTCCACCAGTTTCCTATCAGCACTTCTGATCTGGAAGACCTTGCTTGGTCACCAGACTGCGCTTGCTTGGTGGCATGGGACACCTGCCTTACATACAAGCTTGTGGTGTGCACTCCACAAGGAGAAACACTGACTGTGTACTCAGCTTATCCATGTGCTCTGGGGATCAAGTCAGTGGAGTGGTCGCCATCTGGACAGATGCTTGCTGTTGGAAGCTTTGATCAGGCAGGCGTACTTACCTGTTCTCCACGTATGCAAGCATCACTTGACACCAGTCAGAAAGTTCTGTTTTTGCAAGTATGACAAACTGCTGATGATTGGGCCAATGTAACTTCTGTCAATTTGCAGGAAGCACGGATTTTGAATCATGCCACATGGAGCCCTCTTGCAGTGCTGGGTCATCCAGGGAGCATCACAAGCCCTGAAGATGCAATTGTTTATAAAGAGGTTGCAGACATTAGCAGTGCAGCCTCTCAGGTGCCCACTAAGGCGGCAAAGTCACACTATATTGTATGTCAGCTGCCTGTCAAGGTCACACAGCAGAAAGTGCCCCTGGACAAGCCTAATGTCAGACTAGGTGTAGGTGAGCTTTTGCAAAGCACTGACTCAAATTCATGAGCCCCTGTCTGTCTGATGTTAGTCTGCATGCAGAGTCCGTACAGCAGATGTATGGTGCGCAGCAAAACGCATAGAGTCTGTAGCGTATGCAGTTGTGCAAGGTGTACTTTAGTAGTGCGTGACGTGGTGTGCGTTGGCATGCAGGCAAGGTATGCTGGAGCAAAGACGGCCACTATTTGGTGTCCATCAATGAAAATATGGCTACAACAGTGTGGATATGGGATATGCAAAAGCTTCAGCTAGCAGCTGTGCTGCTGCAGACTAGCAAAGTCACAGATGTGTCATGGGATCCCCAACAATCCAGATTGCTAGTTTGTACTGGCAGTTCAATAATCTATTTGTGGTCCCCAGATGGTGCATCATGTGTCCATGTACCATTATCAGGGTTTGAAGCATGCTCAGCAGTGTGGGGTCCTGATGGTTGCAAGCTTGTTCTCTTTGATAAAGATGCTTACTGTTGTGCTTATCTGGAGCAAAGCAAGTGAAGCTTGAAGCTGTAAAACATGGCAATCAATGGATGCAATGTCAAACAATTGAACATACATGATACAAAGGTTTAAAGTGACATTCAAACAACAGCAAAACTCAGAACCTAACACACAGACATAGAACTATACAAAGTCATAGTTGGTGGTTGCAGCCGCTTTCAAGGCAATAATCTTTGCCATAGGGTCCTCATCTCTGGCCTTCTTCATCCGGTACGCTTCCATTTCTTCCTCAGTCGGCATCTCACCATCTGTCTGCAGCGAGTTGTACTTCCGCTTGCGGTCATCTACTTCAATTTGCTTCTTATCCCGCTCATCAAGCTTCCTGATGGCTTCCTCTAGCCTTTGCTTGTCCAGCTCCACATCCTCGCCCACATCTGTCCCCCAAACACCATTGGTTGGTCGATGACCCTGCAAAGATGCAAATGCAGAGTATCAGTCAGCCAATCACAGTACACCACCAGTAGCTGAATGTCATGAAGCAATGCAATAAGTTTATGTTGCTGAAGGCTGATTCAATCTGCAATCATTCACATGATGAGGGAAAAGATTTGTAAGATAGTGTGCTGACAGCAGGGCTGGCCAATGAATACCATGCTGAGAGACTTCAATGCATCAACAGTAGTGCAAGACAGCTGTGAGATGTCTCACACGCAGTATTGCCTACAAAAGGATGGCACACACCTCAACATTGCCACCATTCTCTTCCCTAGCCTTGTCCTCCTCAGCTTTGCGTTCTATGTTCAGCTGCATCTGGTCCGCTTGGGCTTCGGCAGCTACCAGACCAGCTTCCCCTGTACAGTAGCTGTTCTTGATGGTCTGGTGACAGCAAGCATAACCCCACTGACCCCCCTCCCACCAGGAACCCCACACGCTGGTGTGATTGTTTGGGTGTACATCCTCCTCATATCGTGAGTGAGCCTTGATGTCTTGCCCCTTCACCACCCGACCAGCTGCATCGTACTCTACATAGCGCTCGGTCTGTCCTAGCAAGAGGCCATCCTCTGGTGCCTTCTCTGCTGCATCTCCATACTGCTGCATTATGGTGTCCTTGTTCTTCAACTGCATCACCGTACAAGCATATTGGCCATGGCAGTAGTCTCCAGCTGCACTGCCAGTCTTGCATACTGCTAGACAATGCGCAGGCTGTCAGCAAACAAAAAGACAGCAAATGCTGGAATGGCACACTTGAGGCATAAGTGCTGATGGCTACACAGCAGAAGGCTGGACAACACCCACATGGCAGAGCCTTCGAGCAAGAGTAGGTTCTGCGCAAAGCCAGAACTGGTCCCATACAACTGGTGCAAAGTGATTTGCTTAGGCGGCCATATAAACGGACACGCCAGGCTGCACATGCTTGCAGACATAGCTGCATGTGCTGCCAACCAGTGAAAAAGTAGGTAGACCATTTAACGGTGTATTGATGCTGCCTGCAGACAGTGACCACTCAAAAACTGCTCACAAGCACATATGCTGACCTGTAGCTTGTCCTTCTTGTTCTTGAAATGTTGATGCAGGATTTCTGCTTGGGAAGGCGCTGCTTGCATGTGCAGCGATGCTCCATGGTCGTAGGCTGCCAGCTGATGTAAACGCTCAGCCTCCCAGGCATGATAGTCTCCACTCTTGCGCACAAAGTTATCACCGGCAAAGGCCTTCTTGGCTTTGTGTGGCTGTGGGTCTTCACGCATACTGCGGGACTTGGGGTCGTAATGGGCTGAGTTGGGGTCAAGATTCAGCAAGTACTTGGCTGTATCTTCCCTGATACGCAGGTTACGTACTGAACCAGTCGCACCTCCACCAGTTGTACGCACACGCTTCTCCACCTTGCCATAGCCTGCAGCAATCAAGATCAACGTCTTGTAGCTCCCTCCCAAGCTGACAAATGTGAAGCAGCATGGAGTGCCAGCATGTCACAGATTGGTCATTGCAAGTAAGTTGAGCAGTGGCACGTCACCCACGTGTGGCTACTTGACAGCCCTGAGCAATGTTGACAAACGCAATGCAGCAAAAAATGCTGATACACAAAGCAAACAAGCCAATTGAATTCCACAGGCCGCTGTATGTGAAGCTCAAAGGGGCAGCAAGCAATGCAATGAAAGCAGTGCAAGAGTCTGCTTGCTTACCAGCTTCCTCTGTCTCAGTAATCTTGTCCTCATCATCTTGGTCACTGTCACTGTCACTGCTGGCAGCAGCGCCATCAGCAGCTGCGCCGTCAGGAGCAGCAGCACCATCCTTCTTGGCAAAGCGGCGCTCCAGCTCAGCTGCTTTCTTCAAGCCTTGTTTCTGCTGCTCTACCTTCTCATACCTGAGCATTACATGAGGACAGCATGAGACAAAGGACTCAAAGCTGCCAGAACAGGCGCCGTTCTTGCAGACTGGTGATTTGCACAGTTAAAGGATGCTGGTAGTCGCACAAATGTGCACATCAGCCAGCATACTCCCAAATTGTGTTCAAGTCACGGGAAGTCACTCAATATGATGATCAATTGCAGAAGTCAGATGTTGGGCCAGTAGCGTTTCCCAAAAAGCATCAATTGTGACTATCAAGCAACTTGTGCAGCAGTCATGCACTTGTAGAGGCTGTGAGAAGTGCTGCTGGGGCTGAGTCATAGGTGCGGGCTGTGCTGCACCATTGAGGCTGCTGGCCTGAGGCTCCTTCTACTTAAGAGGTGGCCGTACATAGTAATGCTTTTGATGCACCAGGTACATGTATTACAGGATGATGGCATGGTCCAAGGATAGGCTCATAATGGAGCAGCTGCCAAGCTACATATGTGGGTGCACGTGACACAGGCATTAGACTGTCAGGCAAGCAATAGGTCTTGTCTGGCTCAAGTCTGTCCAATTTGCAGTAGCAATGTGATTGCGGAGGGCCACAGGATATGCAGAAAGTTATCCTGTGTTGGCTTACATGTCAATGATTGTAGTGTAGCTCTCTGGATCATATCCGTTCCATCTGTCCCTCTTGGTGTCAAAGTCACCAAAATCAATGTCCTCCACTTTCTCATCAGCAGCAATGTGCTTGCTGGTCCATTTGGCTCCCTTGTTGCGTGGTCGCTCCATGCAGTCCTTGGTCTTGTGTGACATAGCTCCACAACTGCAGACATACCTCAAAGCTCAACAAACACAGCTCAAACATGCTCAAAATGGAAGCACATGCATGAAGCCAGTGTACCTGATACAAGTAACTGACAAGCAAGACAGAGTCTGGCCATGGAGCACAACTTGCATGATGCAAAGGACTGGTGATCAAAATGCACAACGCATTTTGCTTGATGCTGTGACATTCTAAAATTTACGCCGATGGCTATCATGGCAGCACACCAGCCACTGTGTCACCAAGACTTACTTTTCGCATGCACCCTTCCTGAACTTGGTAGCCTGAAAAACTTTGACACCTCTGTCATAGTAATCCTTCTCCGATCCTTTGCTTCCGGCTTTCCAGTTCTTTTGATGCTTTAGAGAAGGCCTTGTGTCATTCAAGTACCAAGGAGCACTGGACATGTACTGTGGGATATGTGGGTTGATCTCCTTGCCTTCCTCATCGACCTCAGCTGGAGCTATGCCGGCTTTTCGTGCCTCCTCAAGCTCCTTCTGCCGTCTGTAGTCCTCATGGTTCTTGAACAATGTGTTCGCGGACGCCATAGCGTGAACTTGCACACGGCAACAGCAGCGATCACGTATCAAGAAGAACTGACAGGCACACCACTGTGCCGGCGGCTTCCTAGCCTGAGCAGTGCAGCTTGCAGGGTCTGCGGCGATAAGTGACAAGCTAAGCACCCGGGTGCAACTGTACCAAGGCCTCGATCCAGCTATGCTGCACGGCTGCGTGCGTGTGTCTGAGTCCACGCGATGCGTCTTTGCACGATGGAGGTCCTCAACAAAAGCCGAGCTTGAGACTTTGCATCCCTATGTAGGAACCTATGCTGTGAGTATGCTACTGCGTGTGTCGTCGGTTGCGCGATAATGAGTCGTGACTGGCAATTGGTTGTAGCACTTGCGTCCTTGGTCCTGGAAAGTGATTTCTCGGCATGTTGTAGTTGACTTTGACGAAGGCTAGGGCTTTGCAGCCACCCAAGCAGGCCTCGTGACCGTCTTGGGCCTTGGATCCATGGCTAATTACGGGGGCATAGAGGCCTCCGAAGCCCGGCTGCTGCCAGACACTGGCAGCCAGCTAATTAGCTTCAACCTTGTGGCCTTGCAGTCGATGATGCAAGCAGTGGCAAGAGAAGTAGCTGAACGGGCAAGTTGCAATTGGGCGCATGACACAGCCGTATAAGCCATAGATACAGAATGCAGTCACAAGTTTCGCTTGGATGCAGATATGTGTGGAAGGCCCTACAGGCATCAAGCTCCGCGAGTGTGCTGACAAAGTCATTGGCCTCAAGCAGGAAATGACTGTTCTGAAGCAAAACGTGAAATCTCAGGCCAACACACAAGATAGCTTGCGAGCTGCAGTATCTGTCCTGGACAAGCAGGTGCAAGTGCTGCCCTCCACATTAGCCAAGCAACTTGCACAGCCTGCTGAGCAACAGGATACACTGCCAAAGTCAAGGTCAGAAGCAACAGAACTGCTCCAGAAACGGCAGACTCAGGGATCTGATGTTACTGAGAAGCAGCTGGCACAATGGTCTGAGGTTCTTGATGAGCAGCCAGAGGCAGAGTCGGTGCTTGCGGCTCGTGCAGCTTTCATGCGTCAGCAGCAGCAGCAGCAGCAAAGCGTGCCTCTGTCAAGGCAGCTAATAGAGGAGCCGCAGAAGCAGCTGCCCTCAGCCATCCCCGCCCCTGTGGGGCCCAGTCCCAATGCGGCCGAGGAGCAACAGGCAGCAGGTCCCAAAGCACAGGCTGCAGGCCCCACAGCGGCGCCCGAGCCAGTTGTTCAACCGGTCACTGTAGTGCAGGTATGATGTACAGAGTATTTACCTTACTTTTATAGGCAAGTTGCCTGCTAGTAACGGCAACTGTCAAGCTCTCAATCTCTGCACTCCTGGCACTGCTGCGTTACATGTCAAGCGCTGTGCAATGGTGTTGCATGCACGGCAGCTACGCATTTTGCTTATGAGCAGGATCAATCTTGTTTGATGCATGAGCCATACAGCCTGGCATGCTTTTTGTAATGAAACAGACAGCTACTCTGATGTTTATGCTGCCAGCCCATGTCTTGCACATTCAGATTTGGTACAGGTGAAACACATGTCTGGGCCTACCTCATAGTTTGCCCTTATGTGGGACAGTCTTGACCTTTACCTGTTGCTGCTATGCCAATTGCAATTCGTGCTCATGATGCGTAACTGTATGCAGTTTGACAGCACTGCACTGGAAGGCAGCATCTCAGATGTCAAGGTCACCACCTTGGAGCTCAAGGCAGAACTGGGCAAAAGCAACCAGAAGCTGCTGGCCCTAACTCAGCGTATGGAAACCCTAGAAAGGCGGCCACAGCGCACCCTGACAAGGAACCAGAGCATGGCTCCAGCCCATATGACCCCCTCTGCTAGCATGGCACGGGCCCCTAGCACAGCCCCCAGCCCTGCTATGGGCTCTAGCTCAAGCATGATGTCCAGCTCAAGCAATGCTGAAGGACTGCTGGCTGCTGCCACAGCTGAGGCCAGCACCACAGCTGCAGAGGCTGATGCAGCTGTGGCCCCATCTCAAGCTGTGGCAGGTGTCCCACTTGCCAGCAGCAGTGGTCCAGGTCCAAGTGTCAACTTTGCTGCTGACACGGTGTCTGTGCGACCGTCACCCGTCAGCACCCCCGTGGCTGACAGTGCATCAGTATCAGGTATGCTGCAAGCCTGGTTGTGCAATTTGCTCATGAACTGCTGGTTGACATGCTCTGTGCATGCATTTCATGCCCATATCTTGGCTATAGCACGCTCCTTTAGGCTCCTGGATGTGTTACTCCTTTCTATGCTTGCATTGCACTGGAGGTTTACGATCTGTTCTGGGATGCTTTGCGTAAGACACCATGCATGATGTAGATGCTGATCATCCAAGGTGCTGCTGTCAATGATGGATCTGCTCTCTCAATTGTTGCTGTCACAGCTCAGCTCTCAGCAATGGACGCCAATTGAATGCTGACAATGATGCACAGCTCAGCAACGAATGTGCTCACACCAGCTGCTGCTGCCTGTCTTGGTTGTTTTCCACGTCATTCCTTCACTATGTACATTGTCAAGTATGGTATTGAGTTTGTCTGTGTGATTGTGCAGCTCCGCTTGGTACAGCAGCCACTGCCGCTGCAAGGCCCAGCGCCGTGCCAGCTGGCAGCAAGGCTGAGGAGCAGCCGACAGTGGAGGACAAGGAGAATGATGCAGCAGCGGTGACGGCTGTCATCTGGAAGGAGCTTGCAGAGATGAGCGCAGCTCAAGCCAAGCTCAAGGTGAGTTGACTGTGTGCCTCCATCAGCATTGACAGACTTGCATGTAGCGCATGCATACATGCCCAGCTGGACAGCTTGGGCTGTCAAGGCATGATTGGAAGAACAGATTTGAGGCTATGCTGAATTGTGTCTTAGACTGTGAGCCTCCCATCGACTTGAGCATTGAGAGATTTGATGTTGCACATGCACACATGCGCAGCAGAGGACATGGTGTTTGGGCCGTCAAGACATGATTGGAAGAACAGGCTTCAAACTGCCCTGAGTTGTGTTTTGAGGGTTGTGTGCGCACTGAAGACATGAGCAGTGACGATCATTGGCCATGATGCTACATTTACATGTGCCTGGTGGTCAGCCATTGGAGCTTCAACAGAATGAACACCACAAGCATCCTTTATGTCGCGTCCTCATCTGTGCTTTCCTGATGCCTTACCTTCTCTTCCTGATGGGCCTGAGCAGGTCGGCGCAGAAGTCGCACCATCATGTACATGCAATAGGGAAGCCGGCAGCGGCCTATTGTAGTCATAGTGACTCATATCCTGACTCATTGCAGGCTGCTGTTGGGGCAGGGGTGGAAGATGTACGGGAAGTACGGCAGAGACTGGTGGCCATAGAGGCTGGCATAGTGAAGTCACAACGCCAGGAGGACAAGCGGGGTGTGGACTTGCTTCACAGACTGTCAGAGTCAGAGGTTAGTGCAGCCACTTGGTTCCAGCTTGTATGCACAGAGCACACTGCTTATGTTGCTGCTTGGGCTTAGGCTTCGGACACTAGGTGTGTGACTTGCTTTGGGCTTGTACAAAGAGCGCTTTCTGCATGTTTTTCTGCTATGTTATGCAAAGTTGCCAAATAACATTGCTGTCATCATTGGTGTCATCAACACTGCCCAGCGCACATTCATGGCTGAGCTGTGAAATCTGTCTGAGCTGTGCTGACGTAAAATGAACTGGGACGGTAGCTGGGTATGGACGTTTTTGTTCATGAAGGCATGATTGCAGCCTGTGGACCGTTCAGAATGCCTTTGACTAAGTAGACAGGCCTGCAAACACCTGGATGAGCCCAGCGCTGCTTCTCAACCCCAGATTTACCATAAGCCCTGAATAAGCCCTGCACCCTAAATGTATTGATCCTTGTCGCTTGACTGTCAGAGGGCGTGTGACAGGGCAAGGTGAGTGGGTTTGCATCAGAGCTGGAGGCAACCAACCAGAAGACAGAGACCAGGTGCAATGGCATCCGTAAGGAGGTGAGCAAGGCCATGTCAGAGCAGCGGCAGCAGCTCATTGCCCAGTCGGAGGCCATGGCCAAGAAGATGGACAATATTGCTGCTAAGGTATCCTACCTGCTTCTGCCGTCTGTCTGTGGGCTCGTCCATCTGTCCACTTGTCCGCGCCTCTGTCTCTCTGACTGATTGTCCACCATGCATCTGCATAGACTATGTCCATCATTGCTGTGCATCTGCACATGGTGGTGATCATGGCGTCACCATACCACTGCATGTCCTCAGCCTGCTTCTGGTGGCTCCTGTGGCAGAGTGGCCCAGACTGACTCATACAGACTCAGATGACGATGTGTCAGATCAGATCACAAGCAGTTGATTGGCTGTGCACATCGTCAATGACTATTTCGTGCAGCTGTAGATACGCTGAGGCTGCTGTAGGGATCTGTTCATAGAGGCACAACCCTCATGCCAGATCCAGTGCTGCACAGGGTGGATGCCCACTCTTGTTGGGTCTGTGAGTCTGATCATAACGCAGCAGCAGACAGCTGAGGTTGCTATCAGTGCTCAGCATTCAGGGCTGCGATTTTCATATTGACCTGGGTGTTGTGCCGGCTGACAGGGGCATTCCAGGAGCTGCTCAATCTGGTAGCGATCTATCAGCCAAAGATTGAGTGCAAACAGTGGGTTAGGCTGAGCCTGCTGCTGGTCCTCAAAGCAGTGGTCAGCAGTCCTGTGCACTCTTTTCAGCTCTCTTCTGTCATGCACAGATCTACACATATCTGTTGAAGGGCTATCCCAGCTGAATGACAAATGGGCTCATCTACACATATGTCATAGCTGTATGATGATTGTGATCCCAGCTGAACCCTTGTGTCATGCCGCCTGACAGAGCATCACAGGAGCTGCTCAATGTGGTAGCGCCTATCAGCCAGGGATCAAGAGCAACAGTGAAGGGGCTGGGCTGAGCCTGCTGCTGGTGCTCAAAGCAGTGACTCCAGAGTCTCGTGCAAAACATCTCTTTTGTGATGCAGGCCGACAGAGCAACACAGGAATTGCCCAGTCTGGTCGCATCTGGCAGCTGGGAATCAAGCGCAACAGTGAAGCAGCTGTGCTGAGCCTGCTGCTGGGCCTCCTCAAAGCAGCGAATTGTGAGTACTGTGCAAAAGCTTCTTGTTGTCATGCAGGTTGACAGAGCATCACAGGAGCTGCCCAGTCTGGGCAGCTGGGAAGCACGACAGTGTGGGGGCTGGGCTGAGCCTGCTGCTATCGCTGCTGCTGCTGGCCCTCAAAGCAGCAAGTCACAAATCTTGTGCAAATTTTTTTGTGATGTGATGCAGGCTGACAGGGCAACACAGGAGCTGCCCAGTCTGGTGGCTCCCATCAGCCGGGGCCTGAATGCAGCAGTGGAGAGGCTGAGCCTGCTGGAGCACACTGCTCTCAAACCTGGGGACGCCATCCAGCCCAACGACCTCGACAAAATCCTTGCCAGGTGTGTGGGCTTCTTCCTCACGTCAGCATCATCATCAGCAACATCATTGCAGGAGTCCACCTGCCTTGGGCTGTGTCATCCGCTCTGGTAAATGCAGGTGCAATCAACAGTTGTTGTCATTGGTGTGGGCTTGAGGGTGGCGACGGTCAACAACATGAATCTGTGTGTTTATGGTGATGGCTCTGGCCAACACACCCAGGCACATCAGTTGCCTCTCTGCTGTCCGAAGTGTATGCCCAGTGTGCCACAATTGCACACCTTGAGACCGACTTTAAGCTGTCGATAATCCTGGTTTGCTGCCTCTTTGACACTCCAGGTACAGCATGCTGACTGCTCACATGAGCAGTGCAGGGATGATGTACAGACAGGTGTGCTTTGCTCAGTATGATGTGTCTTGCGTCAACAAGGCACCACGGAAGGCATGCAGTGAATTCATTACTTATATGCAGACACGCATTCAAAGGTGTGCTGCATGCTTTGTTGCAACATGAGTGGGTTAGTGGCAGCGCTGCACAGTACACGCTGTGCAATGCAGAGGGCAGCACAGGAGCAAATAGGCAGAACCCAGATGACCACCCACATCCCCCCCCCCCCCTTCCCTTGTTCACCCTAAAAAGATACCATTCTTTGAGGTCAATTCTGCATGCATTTTGCATCAATGTTGATGAGGAAGAGCCAGGTATATATGGTGGTCCTCAAACTTGACCATACGTGTGCTGGGCCACCACCCTTGATCACTCTCAAGCACCCTCTACCTTTGGACGGACCTTGGAGCCCTCACGTCTCTTGGCAAGGGCAATCAGTTTTACCTCGCCTGATTATGATGTGCGTGTGTATGTGTGCAGGGCGATGGAGGGCCCCAGGGCTGGAATCAGCAACGTGGATCAGCATGTGAACCAGCTGGAACAGCGCCTGGAAGACTGCCTGGCGCACAAAGCCAACTCTGCTGACGTCCCCTCCAACACTCAGGTCAGCCATGCCTGTCTATGCAATTTGTGACTCTGTCTGTCTGTAAAAAGTTTGATGCTGGTGTATGTATGTTGGCGCCAGCGCTTCCTGGACCAGTGCGGCTCAACCTTGCCTTGCATGAATTTTGGCACCACCATTCAACAAATGCTTTACAGCAGCAGAGGCGCCCTACCGCATCCTATGCTGCTTATGTGTTGCTTTGGCATGCTGTGCAGATGGCAAATCAAGTGGCACAGGCTCAGAGCAAGGCACAAGCTGCCCTGCAAGCCCTGCAGGACCAGATGCAGCAGCACCTTGCAGGTGAACAAAGTCTTGTACCATATGTCCCTTAGGTGCCACATTCAGCTGGCGGTGTTTTCCTACGGAAGCAACTGTAGCTGCTCATTGCAAAACCTCCGAGCAGCGTTTGCCAGCCTGTGGCCTGCATGACTTCATTTTGTTAAAATGACCAGCGTATGAGATGGCCCTGTGGTGTCATGTTCAGCTGGCAATGTGCACAACAACAGCAGCAGCATGACACCACTTGATGAAAGTTGCCAGCATCGTCTGTACAAGCCGCATGCCCAGACTGCATGATTGCAAGGTTTGTCAGGTTGTATGCACCTGTATGTTTGTATGCTTCAACAGTGAGCATGCCATATTCCCTGCTCCAACACAAATCTGCACTACAGAACTGCTCCTGTCTCCTGGACCTTTACTGTGCATCTTGACCAAGCTGTGGGATGGTGTGCAGGCAAGGCTGATAAGGGGGGTGTACAGGCTGGGGAAGCTGGGCTGCAGCAGCGCTGTTCCCAGCTTGAAACAGCCCTCCTGCAAGGCCTGCAACAGGTGTGTAGGCTGTGTGACTCTGTACAGATTTATGACACACAATCATACTCAAATGGCATGCATACTGCATGTCGCTGTTGTGGGTATTCCAAGGCATGCTTCCGCTTGCTTGTACATGGCCAATGGGGATGGTTGCATCCCACCTGGAAGGTCTTGCAGCCTCTCTCAGCACAGATCCTGCATTCAACAGCTGTGACAGCTCATTTGTGGAGATCACCTGAGTGCAAGGTTTGCAACCTGCTTCACGGCTGCAAAGCTGCTACTTGTCTGGTTCTAATTTCAAATGGAATAATCTGTTTCCGTGTCTGCTTGTGACAAACAAAACGCGGTTTGCATACAATCTAACCTGGCACAACAGGGACCCATTGAACTGTGTCCCTCACCCCAACCTCAGACCTTCACCAACTAGCTTTGCCGTCACAGGTGACAGACAGGGCAGCAGCAGCACTGAGCCTGAAGGCTGATGGTGCGGAAGTGAGTGAGCTGAGGCTGTATGTGAAGGGCCAGTTCGCAGATGTGAGAGCAGCAGCAAAGGAGGGGATAGGCAGGGGCAGACTGACCCACACGACTGCAACTGGCCAGACCCTGTGCCTGTCCTGCGACCAGCCCCTGTCCCCTCTGAGGGCTCACACGCATGAGCCCCTTGCACAGCAAGGTCAGTCCCAGCAAACCTAGCCTTCTTTGGGTGTTTTCAGCATATCTCGTGTTCGTACAAGATCTCATCCGCTACGAGTGAAGTCACTTGTTGATTGCTACAGTCAGTTGTCAAAGCCTTGTATCTTGCATGCATGTTGTGCACCCTTTCAGAACCACATGAATGAGCTTCCTGTGCAGCGGAAAGGTGGGCCTGGCCCAATGATTGGCTCTTTCACCAAATTGCAGCTTAATGCATGCGTGCTTCATGTGTGAATAGGTACTGAGAGCCTGCAAGGGCCAGATGTAACAGCCTCTTCCATGGCCTGATTAACGACGCTCTTTGCCAGCTGCAAAACACGCGTCCCCTGTGCATGTGGTGCTCCCAGCTACGCCAAGTGCCTGTCCGATGGCCATGTGTTCACATCCTTCTGCTCTGTATGCACTTGCCTCCTTCACAGCAAAGCCTATCAGGCTAGGTTTACACATTGCCACTGACAGGTGTTGACCCACACCTCACTGCACTTTGAGGACCATGCTCACAAAGTCGTTAATCTTTGAAGAGGAGAGAAGCTGCACCCTGTGACCGGGGGTGGAGTTTGACAGCCCTTTAGCATTTCCAAGGCTCTCTAGGATATCCATCTGCAGACTAGGGATTGACTGGACAGAATGACACAGTGAGACAGTGGGACTAGTGCATCACTGCTGGTGCAGGGGTATATCCAGTGCCTGATGAGGGGGTGACAGAGGGATGGGCGCCCTCTGCAGCCCCACTTTCAACAAACGAGCCCGTGGGCGCAGGTGAACGCCTTTGCTGTGACTTTTGACAGCAAAGTGCCTTGGAGACTTGCAGTTCCTTGTGTAAAATGTACTGCTGTAGCCCAGCTGTTGGAGCAGCACCTCTCTGCCCAGCCAATTTACAGCATGCTGCAGACCAATCGCACCCCTGGGCACATCATCAGGATCCAAATTCATCAGGCAAACATGGATGATGCATCTGCTTGATGTGTGTGCAAGAGTGATCCATGCGTGAGGCATCTCAAGTGTGTTGCAGCCATCAATGCGCGGCATCAAGCAGAGAAGAAGAGGCTGCAAATGGCCATGGCTCCTGCAGATCATGTGCCTCCTGCCAGGACCTCAACGCCAGGTAGGCTATGTGTGACGCTCCAGGTAGGCTATGTGTGACGCTCCAGTTGACATGCAGTGATGCTGCTGCTAGCGATGTTGAGTTGCACATGCTGTGCTGTGGCAGTCTATGTGTCATATTCTGAGATGCAAGGCTGCATGCTGCACTTTCAAACTTGCACCATGGAGGTTACATGTTTAGCTGCATTTGCTTCACGATGTGCTTTGCTGATGTGTTTGGTCATTAGCTTGCCATCACTGTCACATCACACTTGGCTTGGCACTGCTTAGATCTAGTCAGCAAAACGCAGACATGTCAGGCTGACCAAAAGCATTCCTTGACGCCCAAAATCCCGTGACCAACATCGCAAAATTGCCCTTACAGAACTAGCAGAGCTGAGCACAAACCCTTCTGTGGTCAGAGCATCCAATCCACGACTGAAGCAGCAAACCGTGTCAGGGTCAATAGCACAGGTACGACAGACGTTTGATCAAGCAAGCTCTTGTCAAGTACAAGGCTTGCCTTCTTGACCTGGCTTGCCTCAAAGCTGTGCTTGCTGTCAGATGCACTACAGTCGTTTGCCACTAATGCACAAAAAAGTTGGCAATCAGTTTGTCTGTGCAGGGCTACCTGCCGAGCAAGCAGAACATCAAAGGCAGTGGTGTACCGTCTGGGGCAGCCCGCAGGCCATCTGACACAGACCCTGCTCGCCGCAGCTCTAAGTAGTCATTGCATCCCTTAAGCACCCAACTAGCAAAATCATGCTAGTTTTTGTCTTGGTTGCAGCAAACACCTCTGGACTACAGGAGTTCACTGGTCATGCAAAGTGTCATTGTTCTTGGAAAGTACTGGCCCCATGGGGCAACTAGCACCCAGACATGCAAAGTATCATTGTTGTTGAAAGTACTGGCCCCGTGGGGCAATTAGCACCCAGACATGTTTGTATGACACACTGTTGATTACCCAATTCTGCACAACCAATCTACAATGGCCAAACTGAAGGTGTTACTAAAATGGGACTCAAAGCATGACTCACACCTCTTTTGCATACTTAGTCAACCCTTGGCTGCAGTACCAAAATGGGATGACCAGTGCAGAGTTGATATAGTACTGGCGCTTTACTCAGGCTGCAAGACATGGGCCACTTGAGGTGTTCCATCCAGACTGACTCGCACCTGCACTCACAAAGTGCGGTTGAGCCACATTGTGTCAATATGCTTAAGCCAGGGCAAAGCATACCACTCACAGAAGCTAGAACAGCACTCCAGAATAAAACCATTGCCAGATCAAGCTGGCTACAATGAGGTAAGACATGGTAAAAAGACTGCAGTCATATCGTTTTCACCTCTATCAGCCGGCCTAGGTGTCGCAAGACAGTGAGGATGGCTTTGCCAGTCTTGTCCATCTTGAGAGTTGCTCCTCCCTTAAGGTCGCTCTCAAGAAACCAATGCCGCCCTCGAATACCCTCTTTACCCTGCACAGCCATATTGCCTGTTGGTTTTGGCTTGTGCATGCCAGGCAGGTGATTCTGGCCGAGCTGCCGCTACCACTAGATCACCAGCCGCTCTCGAGATAAGATCTGATCAGGCAACAGAGCTGCAATGTTTGCTCAATGCAGTTTTATGCCATGTGCGCAGGGTAAATATCTGGAGCGAGCAGGCATGCCATCCTGCATCTTCTGTGCAAGACAGGTACACAAGCTACAAATTGTGTGACATATCCATACATAATCTCATGTTTCTGTTGAAGGCATGCTGATAGGCAGGTGGCACATGGCGCATACCGCCACACAGTGCAGTAGAGTAGTAGCCCTTTTGCGATCAGCTGGCTTGACACTGTTTGACTTGGTTGCTGCCATGAGCTTAGCATTGGCCTCAGAATGGCTGGCAGCATCATCAATGGCTGAGTTGACAGTCTCAATGGTCAACCTGCCCCTCATGTAGCTAGAGACAGATGCCAGCTCTGCCTGCGATATGTACCTGAGTGGCAAGTGGGAAGGCTGTGCGCAATCACTCACTTGTGTGATCACGCAGTGATACAACCGGTTGCTGTGCTTCCTGTTCAAGAAGGCTGCGCAATTCTTTATGCGTCAGGTGATTTCTTCACAAGCCAAGCCAAGAAGACATGAATGAGCCATATAGGAAGGCACAGATAAGGCATATAGGAAGTTCATGGGTATCCTGACAGTAAGATGCAGACAGGCTGGCTGCAAATATGAGACTGACAGTGTCCCATTGCAGCTGAGCCGGACCTGCGTGGTGCCTTGGCCCGCTTCTTCTTGTCTCCAGCTGTTTGCTTGGCGGCTGCAGGCTGAGCCTCAACATTTGCTGTATCTGCATTTTCGTCAGTGTCCAACTCCTCTGTTGGCAACTCTTTGCTAGATGTCGAGGTGCCAGCAGCAGGCTGTGGCTGTGCATGAATGCTGACACTGTTTGCTTCAGGCAAGCGAGTGGGCAGGTGAGTGCTGATGTACTCCAGCTGATCTTGCTGCAATGCACAAGCACTGATGAGAGCTCTGGCCTTTGTGATAGCCTGCTTCTCCCGACCAATGAAGTGCTGAATGTCTCTGAGCTTCTGCTCTATGGCTTGCATGCTTGTATCAAGGGCTGCCAGCTCCAGACTGTTGATGTCCTTTGAGGCGTCTGCAAGGCACAGGAGGAGGATCTACATCTTCAGCCAACTAGGCACAAAGAGCATTTGTGTTTAGCATCGCCAGTGATCACTGCAAGTGGCTGACTGATCACTGACTGTGAGGACTGCAGATGGAACCTAGGAGACTCACTGTCGACACGAAGAAGAGTGAGCTCCTGCAGCTCCTGAATCTTAGCAACGAAAGCTCTGGCGACATCGTCTAGACCCTGCGGTGAGGCAAACATGCCTGCTGTATCACCGAAAATCAGTCAAAATAAACAGTCCAAATGCATGTGCGCCTGAAAACTTCTAGAGACTAGACAAGTCTTGACGCATTGGCATGACTCGTGTGTGCTTCTGTCGAAGTATGCGCCCGAAACGCACAAGTCCCGGTCCTGAACTGGGTCCTGATTAGAGGCTGTTTGACTTCGGTCAATACTGGTTGAACGCTGGGTTGAACGGAAGCTCTTGGTACTCCGCACACATGCGACATCGGCGCATGTTGTGTTGTAGCATTCAAGACACGCATCGGGTATCGACGAGACGCATGGCGCAGACAGTCACTCCTTCGCAAATCTTGCAGCAGCTCGCACTGGCGTGCAGACTGTTAACGCGATCAATCCTGTCGCGCTTCTACAGCAGGCAATAATGGCTGCTTGATGCGACTGCTTGCAGCATTGCGTATCATGAACGATGCTCAAGTGATGCTGCAAGTATTGAATGGCAGCTTTGGAGCTAACAAGACGTACTGGGTCAGTCGACCCGGTAAAAAGGTATCATCCTGGCAAACGGCCGGCGTGCTGCACGAAAACAGAACATAAGGCGGACGAACTGCAGCCCATCTCACGGTCTGTACGTTCAGGGCATCATTCTGTTCTTTCCTGGTGATCAGCTTGAACACGCCCTCGCTCCACCTGCGATCAGACGACTGCAGGACCCAAAAGTCCAGGCTCAGCTGATGGCAAGCAAATTTGCAGGATGCTCAAGTGTTGTGTAAGCACTCTGAAAAGCAAGCCCTGAATGCAATTGCTACAAATGCCACATGCAGCATGTTATGCTATTTTCAGGGTGATGCCTTCGCGCTTGGAAGGCAGCTTTGCATGTTTTGACCACTTTTTAAACAGAGTCACCAGATCTGGTGAGCCCCTGGGCTATCAAGGCGCCTCGTTGAAGGTGCGCTGCAGATCAGTCACAGTACTTTTGGCACAAGCATAGCTGTGTATTGGCTGCCTCTAGTCCCAAGGCCGTGGAAAACAACATGCAATAGAAAAACCTGAAAAACCATGCATCAACCCCTGTGAAACCATCATGGCTATTGCAATAACAAGCAATGGGAGGCAGTCTGTGATATGATCTGCATTCTGGTGCATGAGCCACTGTGCAAAATCTCTATGCAAGATGCTAGCACGACGGTATACTCAGGAATCTGAGATGCATGCAATTCCCAGCATATCACACACATGTCCCTACGCTTACGGCCCTCTTCATCCTTTCAGCTTGTTTTCCCTGTACATCTTCCCGCTGTCCTTGTCCTTTCTGCTCCTTTTTTGTATGCCCTTCTTCCTCTGCCCTTCTTCTCGCGCGCTTCTCCTGGCTTGCTTCCTTCTCCTTTGTCACATCGTCTGATCTGCAGGCCAGCTCCCAGATTGCATCTCTGTTGCAAGCTGGCTGTCCCACAGGTGACAAGAAGGAAATGATCTACCATCTGGTGGGCTTTAGCAAAGGTGGGTAACATGCCTCTGTGTTGTTGCTTCTTTGGCAATCACTCTGCATTGTGCATGCTCACAGGGCTGGTGCAAATTTTGTGCCTGCTGTGATGCCCATGAAGCATGCCCACAAAGGTTAACACTGTGCACGACCAGCCGTAGGAGAGTGCACGCTCATTGTGCATGCTGTTCAGGTGGTGTTGTGCTGAACCAGGCAAGCTATGATGCTGGACCACTCAGGCATGCTTGCAGCACTGGCTGCTCTTTCCAATCTTTTTCTTACTCTCTCTCTCTCTTCCATGACTTGCCCTCTCTCATGCCCTCTGTCATGCCCTCTTTTGCGCCCTCTATGCTTGGCTGCCCCGTGTGTCTGTGTTGGCTTCTGTGTTTGATGCACCCTCAATCAGCTAAGACGTTGTGAGCATTTGTGGGGCATCATGCTGGATAATAACAGCCTGCGGCCTACTTAAAAGAGGTATGCCTGACCATGGAGGTGATAGCAGGTGTTGAGTGAAGCAGCAGCATGCTGGGAGCAGTCAAGGAACCATGCTGACTTAGGCTCCATTCCTCCACAAGTCACAAATTTCATCAGGGTATGGTAAACCAATTGGCTGGGTGTTCCTGCTTGACAAGTGATTTGAGGCAAATGAACCAGAAATGGTGGTAGAGATACAGTGTGTTTGTTTCTTTGCATGCCATGTAGAGATCTGCGTGTAATTATGTTCAGGGGCATGTGTTGGTCTGTCGGTGCGCAGCTGCGTCAACATGAGCTGTCACATGCTTCTTTGGTTGCACCTGTGCTCTGCACAATGTGGTGGCACTATATGTGCTTTGTTCACGTGCAGCAACTGGGTGAGCTACATTTCCTTGATGCTGGCCTGAACTGCCGAGGTGCGCACTTGACAGACCCACAGGTCCTGCAGTCACTCAGCAAGGCTATGCAGGACACCGCGCCTGGTTTGAGTATACATCTGCATGGCACCCCAAGACAATGGGGTAAGCTCTATATGGCAGGCATGACAGGTCAATGCACTGCATTTCCATGACATTGCATTTAATGACAGCACATGCATCGGTAGACAGTGCCTAACTTGTCTTGGCACCCATATAGTATATGTAACCTGTTAGTCTTTGTACTTGTTGCAGCTCTGATGTCTAAAATAGGCCAAGGTCCATGCTGTCAACATATTCACACTCATCTCAGACTTTGCTTGTTAACACACATGTGTGTGTTGTCATGTACATGATTCTCTGACTATCCTGTGTGGCACAAGGTCGGTCAGACAGACAAAAGTTTTGCATCTTTTCCCTGTCATATGATCTGCTGCATGCGCAGACGATGAAAAGCGGCCGTGGGTCAGGCAAGAGAAGGTGCAATTTCAGGCACTTCTGGAAAGAAATGGAGTCGTTGTGATTGAGCATAAGTATTTTGCTGAAAGAGAGCCGACCCTACTCATGCATTTTGAGGCAATCGAAGCAATGCAAAGAGGTGCATGAGCAGCAGCAAACAATCAGCTTCGGCAGTTGTGGCAGGTCGAATTCACAAGTGTTCCAGAAACATTGCTTCTTGCTTAAGCTTGAATATATGGTTTCTCCAAATGGATCCAATAATTGCTAGAAGCAAATGTTGGTCGACACTGATGCTGCTGAAAGTGTGCTTTGCTTGAAAGAAAGAAAGAAAATACTACGCCTTTCGGCATTGATTAAATTGTGCTTCCCTGTGGGGTACTATTCAATGGGAGACGAGGGCAGTTACAGACGCTATGTGTGTTGCCATAAGAAGCTTCGAGGAGTGATGTCAGGCATCAAGGAGCGTTGCAACAGACTGCGTGAGCAGAGGCTAGCTGCACTGTTACCTTACTTTTCAACCTGCACCTTCCAGAACCACACTGATTGGTAGATCTTGGCACTGATTGGCACATCTCAGCACTGATTCGTACATCTCAGCACCGATTGGTAAATCTCAGCACAGTCTCGGCCTGGTGGTTTGAAGATCAAATTTTGAACTGTCATTGGGCATTTTCGCAAGTTTAGCTAGTTACCCTGCAGCTGCCAGCGCCAGGTGTCGCTTGCCATGATGCAAATCGCAAATCACGAAATACAAACGCAGGCGTAACGGCCGAGGTAAATGCTGTACTGGCAAAGGTGCCTTTCTGTCAACGTAGCTGTCATCCACCTAGGTCCGGCGTACCTGCTCGTACAGTCTGCAATCATCCTATTTGTCTCTTGATCAGCTTTGATTGCTCATCGATTGACTGTCCGCCACCTTTGGCTGCCGCCGCGAACTTCTGGTTAGGTCGTCTGCTTTTCCTGCCTGGAGGTATTGTTTTTCTTCTCGTAGATTTGCTCGAGTTCAAGCACGGGTAGCAAATCCTCAGCTGTTGTCCTGCACGATGCAAGGCCTGATCTCAGCCATAAACGTCGGTGGTGCTTGACGTCGTGTGCTACAGTTGTAGTCGCTGGTGTTACAGTGTGCTCTCGTATAAGCTGAGGTAATTTGCTGTGCCGCGTAGGTTTAGTGCGCTAGCAAGACCAAGAGAGGCAGGACAGCTACTGTACAGCTGCGTGACTGGATAGCCGACCAGTAGCGCTGTCAGCATAACTTGCTATGTATAACCAGGACTCTTCACCCTTGAGCAACAAGCCTCTTGCAGATCCATTCCTGCAAATGCTGTCAATGTCACCTAAAACCTTTCCTGGAGAGAAAGCCATCCCTCAGATTCAGAGCACCAGTGCCAGGTCAACAGCCAGCAGCAGTACCCCCATTGCTTGGCCACAGCCATCTGCAAACTCTGCACCGCACAAGGACTTTGTGCCAAAGCAACAGACATATGGATTTGACGGACCAAGGTAAGCTGCTCTTGCCTGCAACTGCTGACAGCACAACTTGTGAGAAGCACTACTGAAGAATCTCTGGCAGGTTGTACTGGGCTTATTCTTACAGCAACTTGCAGGGAGACCAGACCTGTGCCGGCCAACAATGAGCAAGCAGTGTCAGGCAGTTAGGCTGCAGAATACACAGGTGGATAAAGTCGCCCTACACAGGGCGATGCAGCTGCTTTGATTTATTGATTGGGCAATGGACTGACATCAAAAACAATGAGTATCTTATAGGGTTCCATATAGCTCAGCTGTCAACTGCAGAGTGCTTCTCGACACAGCAACCCACAGCTATTGGCAGCAATTTCCCATACTACATGGGCGAACATCTTCAGGGCCTTTAGGTTAGCTGGAATGCATATTGACCAGCGGCAGCACATGGACCATTGGTAAGGGTTTGAGGGTTGTTTGTGCATGCCTTCGGCAATAGTGGATTATGCGCAGAACTCTCCCACAGTGTAGTAAAGAGAATGCAGCCATATGGCACATAATGATGTCACGGCAGCTGCAGTCTTTGACCCCACAATGTACAGTAGTCTAGATTTGGGGCAGTGTTCAGTGAGCATGTAGTCAGCAGTGTTGTGGCAATTGTGTACAAGTTGCAGTGGT
>JAABUP010003877.1_pt1 | contig 25765 bp, 34 predicted proteins | sample 5559201 | NCBI WGS metagenome assembly JAABUP01 (sample SAMN10711887, study PRJNA513373) | rock metagenome | isolation source: Antarctica rocks | place: Antarctica
GCTAGCATGTTGTACACAGCTGTTTGTCGTCACAGATGTACTGCACAAGGCGAGTAGGCATATTGCATGTGACTGTTGGCTGACTTTCTGAATTGTTGAATCCAGAAACATGTCCCTGCTGCTACACTGATGTGCAAAATATGATGTGAAACACCTGGATCAAGGAGAGTCAAAGCCAGATACAATGTAACATGTATGTATATGTGTATATTTTGACCATCTTTATGATGATAACATGAATACGCACAGAAGCAGTACTTTTGTCAGGCTGTTGCATTGATATGTATCTGGATGGCTGCATTTGCTGTGTCTGTGTGAGAATTACTGACAGTACATGCTCTGCTGAACCACCTGAAGAAGCAACTTTTCATTGATTTGAAGTGCAATGTTTCACATATCTGTTTTGTGTGCCTGCTTCACAGCCAAGGCGTCTATGGACATGCAGCACTGCATGTGGCTGCATGCTCCTAACTTTATATCAAGATTTAACAAAAACCTGATATTCCTTTTTTGCTTTGCAGCACTGCTTGATGTATGCGTCTGGCAACAATAGAGAACCAGCACCTCCTGAAACACGTAGATGAGGACGGCAATGTTGAGCCTACAAGAACGCTTTGAACGGGCAGAGGAGAAGCAGAGCATGCAAATGGGTCTGACAATCTAAGCATGAATCTGACAGGTGCTGTGCTCTGAAACACACCAATTTCGCAACATCAGGATTGCATTTAATGACTACTGCAGGCGTCTGAGCAAGGAGGGAACAGTCATGCACCTGGCTGTTGAAGCTGGCGTGCCTGAGGGCACGTACTATGTTGGGGTGGGATAGCCCCCGGGTCAGGGCGACCTCCATGGGGGTCCCGTCTGGAGTACGCTTTATGTACCTGTCCTGCTCTTGGGATATGATCTGCACCGTTCATGGATCTATTCATCTAGTCACTCAAAAAATGGACGACGCATGCATGCACAAATGGACATATGTGGCAGATCCTGCGTGACAACAGGCGTTTCCTACAGATAGGCAAACATACATGTTACCCCATCATATTCTGCGTTTTCCTAACTTGACTATACTACATGACAATACAATACACCACAACACATTTATGATGCATTATTTCATATTATAACCTCCCATGTGTCTTGGTGTATGTGTACCTTGACAGCGACTTGCTGACCATTGCAGATGGCACGATAGACAGAGCCTGTAGCGCCCCGTCCCACAAGATATCCCACCTCCACATCCTCCCACCCCCCACTGATACCTACACCCAGATCATTTGCTGATGTCAGACTCATTCTTTTAGGCAGTGGCTGTCAGCCGCAGCCAAGCTCTCAAGTAATCTTGTGATGTATCCCTTGTTGCCTGCAATCCACCTCACATGCATGTATGTGTCTGTGCACCCACTGCTATCTCTATACTAGTCACTGCATATGTTGCTGTGTGGTTGTGGTTATGTCACAAGTGGTGAGACTGTTGTGCTTGGTCTTGTTTTGCAGCACGTAAGCATGAGCCTCACAGTTTCTGTGCAGGGGATCAGATGCTGACTGGGGACTCGCTGGTGACTCCCCAGACCATCGAACCAACACCACAACTGGTACAATCCCCAAAACAGCAAATCACGTTTACTACAGCTCCAAGCAAGGCAAGAAGAGGTTTGACCTGGAGCACCCATAACCACAGTCGGCTGCTCAGAAGAAGATGCAGCTTGGCCTTTGTGTTTGTCAGCATCCTTGTCAGCAGGTGTGCCATTGTCAGCTGCTCTGCTGACTGCACTTTTTTCACTACTGCGCTTGATGATGACAAACCAGATCTTGGCAACATCAACCTGCTCTTCCACAGACTCTGGGATCCATGCAGGGGTGCCCACCTGGGTTCCCATGGGGGCGTATAGGCTAGGAAGGGCAGCATCCCCAGGCCTGCGCACACAGACAGACATACACTCACTCACTTGTTCTGTAATTCACGCCTGCACTCATTCAAGCAACTGCTCATTGTGTCCATTGTCCCTGTGCCAACTGTTCCTCCATCCATGGGCGTTGGCTCAGAGTCTTGGCGGGCTTTTGAAAGCATCTGAAACCCCTGCCAGCTCTTGCCAGGTGGCAGCTGGGGTCAAGACAAGCCTGGGGTTATACCACCTGCTGCGAACAACCCAACTGCCTTGGACATGTGCATGCTATGGGTTGCAGAGTGACCAGTGTTAGCACTTCATCTGCTCATTGGTTGAGCGTCTTTCATTTTCCTCAGCTTTTCCAGCACAGCTGCCAAGCCCATGCGGTTCAAAGAACTACAGGGCTGTACCCCAGCACCCCTTCTTCACTGACAGGGGCACTCAATATGGCTACCAAATAATAAAGCGGCAGGGTGGCAAGTAGTACTGCTGAGTTTTCAACACCCAGTCTCCATCTACCTACCAGATCTCATTCTCAGGGGATCCTAAATATCCAGTCTCAAGAATTTCAGCATAGGCCAGTTTGTAATTAGAGGACACGCCGCATAGTAACAGTCCACTTCTCTACAACTGAAAGGGTAGACTGCTGCACCCACTCCTATAGCAAACAGAGCAGCTTCAAGCCACCCAATATGATCAGCATCACAAGTGTCCCAGCTGACTGCTGTATGGTGACATGAATGGCCCCATGCCCAGCATCATAGACTCATGCCATCCATGCAATCATAATGTTATCTATTTCAAAAGTTTCCCAGTTGACTTCTACATCGTGCCATGAGTGCATAGGCGTGACAGCACACCCAAACTCCAGCTCCAATGGGGCTGTACATCAGCATCCAGTGACACGAACTAGTAGACACAGTGGCACACCCAAACTCCTCAAATGGGTAGACAGGGCGGCACACCTGAACTCCAGCTCAAAGGGGGCATCATCAAAGTCTGCAAAGCCCGAGGGGTCAGTGATGGCAGCCTTGATCTTGAAGGGGGCGCCCTCTGCCACAGTCCCCTCAAACAGCACCTCTGGCTGTGCCTGCAGCAGCAAACCCAGAAAATGCGGCAAAAAAAGATGGAGGTAGGGCAACAGGCAATTGATATCCCTGATTTGTTAGCAGCATGCAGGGGTGCCAAGCAGTGATTGTGCAGCATGGTGACTGATGCACTTGTTGTCTGTACAGCCTCTTTTGGGCGTTTGGGGTAGAGGGGTCTGAAAGGAGAAGCAAGGTCAGGGGTGAACAGACAATGATGTGTGTGCATGACATGAGGTCAGGCGTAGGCACAAATAATGGGAACAGACTTGGTACATAGCATAAAGGACGCACCATGTCCGCCACCGCAAAGGCTTCCCAAAAAGATCGTCCTGCAGTATATTTTGCATGCAGGCGCTCATCATCGCAATCAGAATGCAGAATTTGCCATCCCGGCTGGCTGGTGTCCAGCAGCATAAGGCCCTGCTGCTTTGAGGGATGTATCTGTGCCAGAAGCAATTTCTTTTTGGCAACACACTTGCTGGCAGGAGACATGCAGCCAGCCACTTTCCGGGTGGTCGCTAAGCGAGAGGAATGTACACACTACTCAGAACTCAAAGCCATCTCAAAGGCAGCAAGCAGGAATGATGGTCGGTCATCCAGATCATGCATAAAACCTGCTTGGGGCAATATTTGCAGCACGAAATATGCAATCCAGTCATGTGGACGTGACAGTCACAACCACTCAAGCATTAAAAACCAAGCAACACTCATATGCTTGCATGCATGAGAATGCATCAAGTTTTGAAAACTCAGATCACTTTTCTGTATCGGTTTCTGGTTCACCAGTTCTTTACTCTTCTCTATTGTGTCACCATCTCTGCCAACATCAATAATTTGTACCTGGTACCCTAAGTGTAACAAGAATGCTGTGTAAGAAGAACTGCACACTGTGAATGAACTTGTGTTACGCTGAAGTCACAGACTCTGACGCCGACCTGAGTTGCAAGTGGCAGATCATAATCAGACCCTGCTATGGCCTCAATCTCACGTGCTACCAGACCTGCCACATTCACCAGCAGCCGAGTGGCTGCTGCATTGGTTGCCCTGGGCTCTGTCCCCATGGCACACCTGCTCTCATGCATGCATTTGTTTGGTCGTTCATTCGTTTGTTCGTTTGTTCATTCACTCACTGATGCATGCAGTCATTTCTTTCATTCATTCTTTCATTCATTCATTCATTCATTCATTCATTCATTCATTCATTCATTCATTCATTCATTCATTCATTCATTCATCCATCTTTCCATCCATCCATCCATCCATTTATCCATACATCCATTCATACCTATGTACTCTGTTGCCAGCACTATGCCAGGTAAACACAGGCTGCAGTCATGCATTGGCAAGACTTGAGTTCTGCCATAGCCCCTGTCATACACCTGGACTGCTGATGATATGTGCAAACTCATGATACCAGCATGTGAACATACCACGTGCACACACATGAGCTGCTGTATGTTCCCATGGCCAGTCATGGAATCAAAAACAGCCTCAAAGTGAAGTTCAACGACAAGTGAAGGGGCCTCAGCATGCAGACCACTGTGCAGCTTCAGCGCAGATCGAGCAGTTCTGCTTACATGACACCAACCCGGTGGCCGTTGGCCAAGACAACAGGAGCGCCCACATAACTACGCAGGTACGGCGGTTGAGTCACCAGCTCAAAGTCTCGAAACCTGCAGCAGCCAACCATGCTGACTTTGGGCAACAGATAGATGCAAGACAATAGAAGCACCCACGTAGCTGCGCAGGTACGGTGGGTTTGAGGCAAGCTCAAAGTCTCAAAACCTGCACAAGGTACAGATGCCTGCATTGTGATGCTTCACTGCCTTTCATGAGCACAAGTGTCTCCTTGCTCAGCATGCAGAATTGTCCATGCTGCAATGATCCATGCAGAATGATCCATGCTGCAATGATCCATGCAGAATGATCCATGCAGAATGATCCATGCAGAATGATCCATGCACAATGATCCATGCTGCAATGATCCATGCAGAATGATCCATGCAGAATGATCCATGCAGAATGATCCATAGATGCTGCAAGGCTTGCTACATGCACCTGATCTCCCATTAGTGTTTGTGCATTTGGAAGAGCATGAGGCACTGATGATACAGACACAGCGCAGCATGGGCTCCAGCTTCTCTTGGTGTAGAGCTGCTTTGCATGACGACAAGCGGCTGGTGCAGGATTGCACCATGTGACCTTACTGTATGATGCAGGTACATGCAGAGGCAAATGCTTCACTACTCCGCACACTCAACATGAGGTTCTCCTGCCAACTTTCAGACATGGGATGTACAAGTGGAAATGGGGTCATGCAGAGCAGCTACCTGGCGTCTTGTGTAAGGTCTTTAATCATGAGCACCTCTGGGGAATCTGGCACCAGAGACCATGTGCACAAAGCATATGGTCGGGGCACTGGCTTGAAAGGCACCTCTGCAAAGCAGGACAGGGCTTTAGGGTTTACGAAACCATAACCCTCACTATACCCTTGCTCAGCCCTAACTATACCCTTGACTATACCTGCCATGCACGGCAGGAAATTGTAGTTCTGGCATGGACAGTCTGTGCAGTAAACAGCTTGTTGACAGAGCCCAGACTCAGCTTCTTGGTTTGCAACTGACGCTGCATCTTGAACATAGACTTTCTATCCATGCGGTCAGCACAGCCTCATGGGCGGAACATGCAACACAATACAGTGTGATAGAGAAGATTGTGTGAATCAATGAAGTATAATGCATAAAGGCTTGCAAAAGCGAATGCAAAGTAAGCAGGTATTCTAAAACCAGCAGACCCTGCAATCGCTGACACAGACACAGCGAGATGGTGCATAACAGTCTTTTTTTGTGCAAAGAACTGCGCTTTGGCAACAAATTGCGTGTCGGCCATGCATGTGCGTGTCATCCACGCAAGTTGCAAACGGCTAGGTGCAGAGAAAGTGGCGCCATCTTGCACAGAGTTCTGGTCTGCCTGGCTGACCTGGTTTGCTGTTGATGGAATGGCTGTGCGTTGCGTCCAGCAAGCCCAACATGATGACATCCCACTGCATGAACACAGAAAATAACCACTGAAAAAGCAATACAATAAGCTTACACCATGACTGTGCATGCTGAGAACGCGAAGGTACCAGCCAGTTGTTGCCTGACCCTTGCATTCGTTCAGCAAAGCACACACCAAAGATCAATGCACCAAGCGTCAGTTGGGCATTCAGCAAGCACACAAGCGCGGCAGACAAGGAGACAGGCAGGCGATCATCCATGAGCAACAGACTTCTGAGGCAGCTCAAAAATCATTGTTTCAAGCACGGTCCAGCTGTTAGGGCGGCTTTGTGGACAGTCAGGCATGACAGCCTCCTGCTTCACACCTTGAGTACGGCTGCCACCAGCTCCACATATCGCTGCAGTGCAGAATGAGGCTCCTTGCCAATCAGCTGGAGCTGCAGCGTGGCTGATAATCGTTCCTCCTCATTTGATGGGATGCCACAACCAGGCCATGGTGATCTTGTCTGGTTGATGATGGTACAGGCTGATGGTTGTACGCAAGCGACAGAGTCATGGTTTGGAATGCTTCCCTGCAAGATAGACGCCAGCAAAATCTGGAAACAGCAGCACTTTCTCAAGCGCAGCCAGAACTATATCAGGGACTTGCTGTCTGCCTGAAACAAGCGTTCGTGTAGAAAATCAGACAGTAGAAGCAGAAGACCTGCTGTGAACCGGTCATCATGGGGTCACTTCACGAGAAGAGGTGGCATGACTGGAGATGTTGTAAGTTGATCGCCAGCGCACTTTGCTTTGCCTATACAAGCTTAAGAATCAAGGGCAGAACGAGGCCTGGGCTGTATTCACTGCAGACAGCTGCCTACACTGCATCAGCTGAACTGAGCCTTTGCGCAAATGTTGGTCGAGCCAAGCTTGCAACTACGCTTGACACGGACTCGACAGTCAACCACAAACAGCTCGTGAAGGCTTCCACAGGGCGCAACATACACTAGTTGCAGAACAACTTTAACCGTGATCAAAATGGAGCGTTACACTTTAATTCTACATTATATCATAGTCACAGAGTTCTCTTATAGGCACAGCGCTTGAGTAACTGTTTTGATCAGGCATGCCATTTGTGTCAATAAGATATACCGTATACAAAAAGGTCCTTGACATTACCGTGAGGCTGATTGCAATTCATCAAGCACGCATCTTGCTGATAATATACATAAGTTTTGTATGGGCTTCTTGCATTTACAAGGACAGACAGTTTGATAATAGTCTGTTGTCAACCACAGCAGCAAGGACATCATCCTCTGAGACCCTTAAGGTTATCCTGCAGCGTCTATCCCCTTGCTGAGAGCTCATCTGCAGTATACCCTGATCACTCAAAGTGCTGCAAGCTGCTGAGACCTCCCCACTTGTGAGTGGGCAGAAGGCGACCTGCAAGCATTCGCAATTCCAACATTGCAGAACTCAGAGGCTGAGATAGAACATACTTGTTGCTTCTGTTGGTGATAATAAAAACCCTACTGTATGCCCCCCGGCAACTTGGGCTGATTGTCAGACAGGAAATGTAGCAGAGCTGAGGTAAAAGTGTCATACCCTATGCACACTGCTATAGGAAATAACTAAAGTTTACATGACCTGCGACGCTGATCGTCAGCAGTACTGCTCATCATGCAAGGTTGACACACACAGTGTAAAGGACTACATGGAACTGCAGCAGCTGTTAGGGATGCCAGGCAGCATGCTGCAAATGGCCACACACCAGCAGTGCAGGAAGATGAAGAATCATACCTTTCTGCATAGGACAGTGTATGCATCATGCAGCTGTCCCATGGAGCAGTCATGCATGCGTCCTAGGGCTCCCCTGGATGCCCCAGGGCTTTGGCCCCCAAGACCAGGACTGCCCATCATCCCCCTGGATGATGGGCTGGCCATGCCCTTTGCTGGGCTGCCTTTCAGCATTCCCCTTGACTGGAAAGGACTGCCCATCAAGCTTTTCCTTGAGCTGACAGGACTCATGCTGTCTCTCCTGCTGCTTGATACTGATTTGCCGCTGTTGTAAGAACCAGTACTGTCACGGCCTGCCTGCACAAGGTCGACACTTCTTGCACTGGTGTGCTTTGGCATGCAACATGCTTTGGATCATTCTACCATGACATACTTGTGACACACATAGCCTTGCCCGGCACCTTGTGTTCTGTTTGCAAAGGCCCCACTTCGCTGCTGCTGAGACTGCACCTGATCTCTAATCATGCCAGTCTGCAATGCTACTGTACTAGTACAAATCTTTGGTGTGCGACCTGCCAGCAACAGACCCGAGACACTACACTGTGACAAGTCAGCTTTCTCAACAAGCCAGGCACAGAGTTTGCCATCCAAAAGTGCCTTTTGAGGCAGAACTCAAAGGCCAGCTTTGCCTTTTAGCCGTACCTTTCTAGGCAAGGCTGAAAGGCCAGACTTGGCAGCTTGATTGGCAGTGCTGGCAGCGGACTGGTCCTGACCGCCACCCCCAAGCAGCTTGGTGGCAGCACAGATGAGTAATTGCTGCTGCTGTGGCAAGTTCTTGACAGCCTGGACCATCATTGAAGAAGAGCCCACACCTGTAGGAACAGTGCAGCTGCAACTCTGGACAACTTTACTGGTGCAGAACCTTTACAACGCAACACAGGCTGACACTCTGGCCTCAACCTTACAGCAAAAGGTACCAAACAGCAGCACACTGTGTATCGGTAAGGCATTACACATGTCTACTCAGATTTGTCAAACATTGATTCAAAAGCCTGTTGTGTAGTAAGTTGGCTCTGCAGCAAGCCACCCCACAAAATGCTGCTTTACAGTAATCCCAGACACAAGCAATGATGTGAGCTTTGGCTTGGTGTTCACACTTGAGTTGTGTGGCGTTGACCCCACAATTTGCTGCTTACCTCCTGTGAGTGTGCTTATGGCCCTGCACATGTGCCCAATCCCAACAGGCCTGGGTTTCCGCAGCACACCACCCAGTGACGTCACCTGGCTGCTTGTGCCCTGCTGTGCCTGCTGAGCATGGGAATTTGAATTCTGCTGTGCATGCTGCGCTGGCTGCTCAGCCCCTGCTTGCTGCGCGACTGCAAGCAACAGAGACCGTGTACAGCCACTGACACAGCTCAAACACTGTGAGACGACTTGTCACTTGCAGCAGCAATTGCATTCCATCCATACTGCAGTTGTATGGGGTTTTAGTCGGCTGAACAAGAGCAAGAGGTACTGCTTTCTGTGCATAGCATGTCCAGCTACATGCTACAATGACAGGAAGACCCCGTCAAACGCAACAATCTGGAGTCTAAATTCATCTGCATCAGGCTGAAGCTGTCGTTAACTCATAGTACCAAGGGCTTTGACCAGTCATGTGCGCACCTGGGTCGAGGGCATTTGCCGAGAGGTCAGCCTGCTCAGCCACAGCCTCCTGCACCTTGAGCTCTAATGCTGCTGTGCTGGCTTCCAATGCGCGCCTCATGTCCCCACTGGCAGCAGCCATCTGCACGTTGCAAGGGGCACATGGTCATGCCTGCTACAAATGTGACATAACCCTGTCATACATGTAACTGTAGACAGAGTGACGGTGATCAGGTCTGGCAGGTGTACAGGTAGCTTGAGGTGTGTTGGCAGCAATGGCCAGCTGGAATCTGAGTCAGCCACACAGCTGTAAGTCTTTCCTGACCAATCATAGGAGCAGAATAGGTTCAAAGAATGAAGAAAGGAATGAATGAGTGAACAAGTGAATACATGAAGGAATGAATGAGTTAGTGAGTGAATGATAAATGAATGAACACGTTAGTGAGTGATTGGATGAATACATGCATGAATGATTGAGTGAGCAAGTGAATCACTAGGTAAATGAGTGGGTGAGTGAGTGAGTGAGTGAGTGAGTGAGTGAGTGAGTGAGTGAGTGAGTATGTGAGGGAGTGAGTGAGTGAATTAGTGAGTGCGTGAACGAATGAGTGAGTGATAAATTAATGAACATCGGCTGTGTCTCCTCTGTAGCCCAGGCAGAGGCTGAGCCAGAGCTACCCAACTCAACTCAAGGACCCATACCCTCATCAGCTGAAGCCCAATTGAGATCTGTAAAGCCGCTGAACAGGCAGCCTACCTTACATGCACAGAACTCCAGCGCCTTTGCAGCAAACACAGGACCTGGCAGGGAGTCCAGGCGCTCTTGCAGCACAGCTGTGATCTGGTTCCTGCTGTAGGTGGGGAAGGCAACTAGGCGGGGCTTGCAGCCACGGGCCTCCAGCCCTGGTAGCAGCCGCTCTGTCAGGTCCAAGCTGTTGGCTATGCCCACCAAAATCAACCTTGACTTCAGCAGCTGCAATGCGAAGCAAAAGAAGAGCTTGAGAGATAGACCTTATAGGAATGCTCAGAACAGACTGCTCTGGAGAGGCAAGACTTGACCTGCACGTACCTAGCTCATCAGGAGATAGAAAGCGTAAACATTGCTAGTATTGTCATTGTTGGAGAAATAGATTGTGGGTCACAGCCATTTTGTGCAGACAGCTGTGAAGTGGCGTTTTTAATACTCTGGCAAGATGCTCAGGTCCAGAGTGATGGCCACTCCTACCAAGTCAGCTTTGACTGCAGAAAGTCCAGGGCTGCCCAGGAGCAGTTCAACAACATACGTACACATGTTGGCGAGGACAAAAACCTATGTGTAGTCACACATCTCTAGTGCTGACAAGAGACGTTGCTTCGAGTCCGTGCTGCTGCACACATCTAGTGGCGCTTGCCTGAAATGGGCATCACCAAGAGCACATCTGGGCACACTCATTGAAAACCAGATTACTGCTACAGCACATCGCAACTATACATGCAGACAAAGAGTAAAGTAAAAATTGCATGGGCAGGCTGAGAGGATACCTGTGGCAAGAAGAAGAGGTCGTACAGCACTTCCTGGGCACTCGACATCAGCTGATCCATCTCGTCACAGATCACGATCATCATGCCGTGTCCGGAGCCTTTGCGCTTGCTGGGGGTGACCTTCTTGCTGTCAGGCAGGGGCTGAGTCAGCACTGCCTGGAGGGCTTCCAGTGACTGATCTGGGGAGGAAGTTGCCTCAGAAGCTGACGCTGCTGGGTAGACAATGCGAGTGCCTGTAGAGTGCATGTGCTGCATCAGTCTGTCAGAAGGTGAAAAGGATCCTCTTCAGAGATTCCAACAAGGGAAGTTGTGGTCTAGAACCCATTCAGCATGTGTTCGTGTCCAAGTTTGATACAGCAGCAGTGGTGGAAAGAGCAAAGTCAGAGCAATGGTTTGCAAGCCAGCTGTGTGATACAGAGCAACTGAATGTACACAACAGAACACAGCTGTTTAGCAATATGAGATGTGTAGATGACTGTTCATGCCATTCCGCCACAACCTGGCATACCTGCTTGCTCGGAGGCTTGTGCCGCGCCAGTGAGGATACGCTGGAAGATGGCCTGGGGGGTGGGCAGTGACATGCAGTTGATAGACACCACTGCTGGTGGCAAGCTGCATTTGCTGCTGCCTGCTGCGATGGCGTGGCACTGCCTTACCAGCTCATGCACCACCAGAGACTTGCCTGCACAGCACAGATCACGTTCTCATGCTCTAGCTGATGGGTGTTGCAGCAGGAGGCGCTTGTTTGTTCGTTCATTCATTCATTCATTCATTCATCCATCCATTTATCCATCCATACATTCATTCATTCATTCATTCATTCATTCATTCATTCATTCATTCATTCGTTCATTCATTCATTCATGCATACATCATTTATTCATCACATGTCTTCTCCAATTTTCAGGTATGTACAGCTGTGGCAGTCGGGATACCAACAACGATTAACCAGACATAGCCCAATGATTACTTGCCACACTGCGGCTGCAGGTGGCTGCCTATTGCTAGCCACTGCTATGCTGACATGTTCTCAAGCTACTGCCTCACAGACGCCAGCAAGCATGAGACCACACTACCATGTTGTGACTGTGAAAAGGCGGACATCAGACAGCATGTCCAGCTGAAATGGTCCAAAGACCAGCAATGAACCTGCCAGCAAGAGAGTCTCACGTGGCTGCAGATACCAAGGTTTGAGCTTATACCTGTTCCTGGGACTCCGCTGACATAGATGGAGCCGCCCCTGCATTCGTGAAGACCCTGCCCTAGGAAGGCTTGTAGATCAGCCACTTGGGTCTGACGGCACAGGGGCACCTGCCCTATTGGCGCTGCTGCTACGTGCAGCACTCGCCTCACTGCTTGCACCTATACAGTGACACAATAGCATGAGCAAACTCACATAGCCTGTACAAAAAACCATGCTTGCAGATCAGCTGTACAAGTCTGGTGGCACAGGGGCACTTGCCCAAATGGCGCTGCCCGCCATATGTAAGGCTCCTCTGACTGCCTGCAGCTGACTCACAGCACGCAGGATGCAAGCTTCGCATGGCTGAATGTGGCCGGTGAGTCAGCAGTCTGGCAGGAGAGGCTTTGCCATGTGAATGGCAAATTCATGCAGTGCAGTGCCCTTCTTATGAGCACCCGTCATGCCAGACCCATCTGAGTCTGGCTGCCTAGGCATGTTGTATGAGGTCAGCACATGATGTGTACACCTGCAGCAAGTAGTGCAGCTGTGCGACATGCTGCAACATGTTTGTCAAGATCAGCACACCTTGTGAATATCTGTAGGGTCCCACCAGCCCTCATCACCATTTGGTCCCTCCGTGGGAGAACCCACAGCTTCCGCCTGTCCAGCCTGAGCATTTCCTGGGACTGCCCGGCTTAATGGGGGCTTGCTGCTGGCTGACTGGGGACCAGAGCTTGGGCCAGCAGACTCCCACTCCAAGTGCTTGCGCGCAGGCACACTGACTGGGTGATCATTGCTGTGGCCGCTGCTGTACCTGCTGTTCTCTTGACTGCTCTGATCGCACAAGGCATGTGTCAGGCTGATAGCAGCTGCTTGGGAAGGGGTAGAGGCAGGGTTGCTAGTTGCAAGGGCACTTGCAGGGGGGCTGTCTGGCTTGTGGGGGGACTGGGGCTGCTGATGAGGGATGGGGGGAAGGCCATGCTGGCTGGGGTGGGTACAGGGGGACTGAAGAGGTACTGGCTGGGTGGCGCTCTCAACCAGGCATGAAAGGGCAAGAGCTTGCTCCTGTGGGCTGCTGAAAGGCTCAGAAGGCACAGAAGCTGCCTTTTGTGAGAGCTCAGGGGGTGAAACCACACCTATGTCACGCTGCTGCAAGGGCATGCTTGATGGCGCAGGATCATCAAGATCAATGTCGCTAAGCTCATCAATGGAGGCGTCTGTGCTGTCCTTCTCATCAGCTACAGCAGGTGCTATTGCTGTGCTTCTGCCTTGTTGGGATCTGGCTGCTGTTTTGTCTGCAGGAGCTGTCTGCTCTTGCATGCACTGGGAGGTCTGCTTGCTGTTGCTGTGGCTGTGACCCCTTGCTGATCTGACCAGAACAGGTCCAGGTGTGACCTCCTGAACCACCCTGGGTGTGCGTGACCGAGTGCTTCTCCTGGGATGCGACCGAGAAGTCGTGTTCTCCTTGTTATCAAGACCAGGGGAGGGGTCATGCTGAGCTGTTTCAAGCTTCTGCTTCTTTGCTGAGGCACTTTGGGGATCAACAGAACGCTCCCTCTTAGACCTTGTTGAGCCTCTCTCTGCAGAGGCTGCAGTTGCACCAGACTTTGAAGCTTCACTCACACGCCCTTTGGCTGCTCGTGCTGGAAGCTCTCTGGGGATTGCCTGCTGCCGTGTTTTGGCCATGGTTAGGGCACACCAGCTCTGACACGGCAATATCACTTCATGTTGCAACTAATATAAATTGCAGACTCAAATGGTTTTTGTGTCGTACTGCAGCTTCAAATGAACTCCGGTCAACAGGGCAAGCTGTAGAGATCTGCGACTGCCCGACCGCGGTGAGGTCGCTGGCCGACTGGTGGAGATAAACGACTGGGTCAAAGTTTACAGAAGCGTTCTCGAGGTGCTACGCTGGTATGAGCCTGCAGTGTAGCTGATCAGCTCAAGCTTAAACGGATTGTCGATCCTGCTTTCAAGATTTTGAAATCACATGCTAGGCTTGGTTGAAGATGAAACGGCGGAAGAGCAGTATGAGCCCCACAGAAGTCAACATGCGTTGTCACAGTTGCCCAAAGAAGGGAACGACCAATACCATCAAACGTAAGAGCAGGAACGTCACGCTGCTAGGTCAAGCAACTTTTCGTTCAAATCATATGCGCCATGTGTTCAGTCCACGCAACCCTGCGAACCTGTTTCGTTAACTCGCAATAAGTTTGACACAGAGAATCTAGGGCACAGTCGCGGTAAAGACAGTGATCCATCCGCCAGGCAACAGCAGATGCTGGCAAATACAGCAGCTGTCTTTCAGCCTAGTGTAAACCTTGGATGAGCAAAAGCACATCTCACATAGCTGATGTGACCAAGACAGTGTACAATTCGCATGTGTACGAGCCTTCAGACGTAACGGTTTGAAAGTTGAGGCTCTTTGTCCAGTCTGCATAAAGTGGAGTAGCTGCTGCAACTATCTGCTCCTTGACTCTGCAGGATAGCTTCGCGTTAGTAGACGCTCTACAGGAGCAGCTCCCTCACATTGTCCACCAAGAACCTTATCTGTGAGCTTACACCCCAGCTGCTTCAGGACAATGCAGCACTATATTGCATAGCACATAGATCAGCTGCTTGCAGGTGCGTAGAGATCGGCTCAGGCAGCGGATATGTATCTTGCTCCTTAGCTTGTCTGCTGCAGCATCACTGCTGCAAGGCTTTCTGCATTGCAACAGATGTCAGTCCCGATGCAGTCAAAGCAACCAAAGCAACATTGGCCGCACACCAGGTATGTCTCCAGGATGTCGTATCCACAGGTACATCTGGATCAAACAGTGGCCTTCAGAGCCTTGGCTGACAGTCCTGTTGATTTCTTGCCAAGCATAAAGCTGTCACCACAAAACCAGAGTTCAGGCACACCCATCAACACAATGCTGGAGCACCTGTGTGATGAAATGAATGATTGAATGAATAAATGAAGGGATGAATGAAGCTGTCATCAGCGACATGCTTACTCTCTGTGCTGTCCCACGAGTCTTCAAACATAGCTACAAACCTTCTGCATGGCGCCTGTGGTCTCTGCAAATTATCCATCACGACTACTTGATGTGGTGATCAATCACAATTCAATGTGAACATGCCGTGTCACACTCATTGATCAGCACAATAAAAGGTCGCAGAGACAACAGGCGCCAGTTTCATAATGCATCAACAGATGCACTTGCACAATTGCGCACCAGTGACTTGATCCCAAGTGCAGTCAAGAGTTGGCATGCCCTTGAGATGCTTGTGTCCCTATACAGGTGACAACTGTGGATGTGGTCCAAGCAGATCTTATGCATCCGCTGTTTCACAGACTGCAGCAAGCAGTAGACATTCTGGTAAGCAGTAGACATCCTGGTGAACAGTTGGACATCCTCGTAAGCCTCTGCACATGTGCACAAGCTGCTGATGGCCTCATGCCTAGTTTTTGGGGGCTGCTGATGTCTCTGTCAAGTACTGTGTCTTTCCGACATCACTCTCCTGGCATATCATCAGTTCAGGCCGTGCTGCAACATCACATCAGTCCTGCAACATCACATCCATCCTGCAACATGTCGGCGAAAATGACAGCTGTGCATCAAAGCTGAGACTGGTCAGTCAGAAAATGATGCGGTGTGCAGGTGTTTAATCCTCCATATGTGCCTACACCTGATGAAGAACTGGCACGGGGTGGGATTGCAGCAGCATGGGCTGGCGGCAATAGAGGTCGCATTGTCATTGACCGAGTCCTGCCAATGGTAAGCACCTAGCCCACTTGTGTGCCAAATTCCTTGAAGCCTGCAGGGGTGTAGCTACTTGCACTAATGCTGAAGCATCATCTGTGTGATCCTTGAACAAGTCAACACTCTGATCCTGTGAACCTGCCATGAGTACAGGGCCTGCAGCCTGTGGGCTTTTACTGCTGTATGTGACATGTTGTTTTGACTGACATGTAACTTGCAGATTCTGCCTCTGCTCAGACGCCATTGAGCAATGCGTTTGAGAACGTGTGGCTGCAAACAGCAATTGTCAAGCAGAAGCTGTTGGTGCAGCTTCTGGGGGTTTGCTTGTCGCCTTGCATGGTATGACGTCATACAACTTTGAGCCCCCCCTGCATGGCTTTGGACCCACCCCAACCCTTCCCATGCAGACACATCCTGTTGGATGGCAGTAGGTGCTGTGGGCTGGAACGACCATATTGATAGAATATTGAGCAACAAAACAGTATCTTTGCTCAGCCAAATAGTGTGTCACCCTCTTCTGGAAAGCCGATGCAGGTAGACCACCTCAAGTCACATGATTGCTGGTACGCTGACTGCCAAAACAAGACCTTGTAGGCAGGCAGCTACTTAGGACTGTCCTTGCCTGACCCGAGGGCAAGACACGTGTTTCGTGAATGAAAGCATGCTGCAGGTACACAAGCTGCTGAGAAGAGGAGGCCACTTCTTCATGGTCACTGTGCCAGAGAATGATCCTCAGGGTGAGAACCACATTTCCTTTGATAATAGTTCAAACTTTTATGGCTCATGATGAGCTAGGTACGAGCATGACAAGGCTTGTCTCTCCAGAGCAGTCTGTCTCATGCATCCCTGTAAGGCCTACCAAAACGACAGTGTTCACAGTCACGTAATGCAACATCATTGAAACTAGGCCTCAGGCGACCAGGTGGACGACAGGTTTCCTTTGATGCCAGCAACTATAGTCTTGATGATGCCTTGTTCTGGCCATAACCACCCTGCTGCATTTTTTGTCATGCCTGTTTCTGTCATCATCGTACAGATCATTCCTCTGTCACAGAGATGCTGTCCTATTGGCAGTTTGTGATTACAGCCATTCACCATAGACCACAACATGCTTTGGGTGCTTTTGGTCATCAACAGAGTTTCAACGCATCTATGACTTCTAACCTTCTTGATTGGTCTGGTCAGAATGTTGATTGCTTTCTGGCTGATGATGCAAGCAAAGCAGGCAACATGGTCTGGTTGCTGTTCTGTGTGCCGAGAACAAAGTGGTGGTGTGTTGAGAACAAAGAGATGTGTGCTGGCTTGCAGAGATACTGAGCATGATGGCTACTCAGGGACTTCATGGTATGCTTTGTTCTGACAGCCCTTGCGTGCCCGCCTGCCGACGCCACACATTGCACGCATGAGTAGCTGATGCCAATTGTGATCAGGCCATGCTGAGCATGTCTCAACACAAACACAAAGGCTGCGAGTACTAACCATGTGGAGTAATTGGCGGAAAATTTGCATCACTGTTGTATCAAACGTCTGCAGGTGGCACTGCATCTCATCCCATGGTACTGGTTGTCATTCCCTATTGTTTCACCTGTCATCTGACGAATTGTGCTTTACTAATTTGGCATGATGCTTTGATGGAGGTATGCATACAAAGAAAGACTTGCAAGAGAGCACCGTGGTCTGCAGGCTCAATAGTGCTGACCAGGCGAGCTGATGAAGAGCTGCTGCATATTCTTCATGTCATCAGAGATTGACGAGAAGCTACTGCACATTATGCATGTTGATAGCGACTGCCAGCTTGCTAGTCTGCCCTGCTCCTGCAGCAGGATGGAACCCAAAGTGCACCGACTGAGCTTCTTGCAGTGCAGTCAGAAGCAGAACACAAGATTACAAAAGCCACCCTTCCTGTGAGTAATTGCCCACAATCAAGACCACTTGTCAATCCGAGCTCAAACCGAAGCTCAACTTCAAATACAATAGCGCATCAATTTGACTTTCGCCTGCATGGGCGAGTCATCTTGTTGAGGCACCGATCTTAGCAGTCTGACATGGCAGATTCGACGGCGATCAGTCTACTGTGGTGTGCATCTGGTCTGGCCCTCTCAGCAACCTTGCCATGTCACCAGCGATGCTGTTGAGAAGCAACAGTTGTTTGCATTCATGCATGAAGTGTTGTTGGGCCTGATTTGCCCTGACGCGAGTGGCTGAGCCAGTGTCGTCGTCTACTTTGCAACGTGCCTCGCAGAACAGTGTTACTTGAAGGACGTAGTTGGCTTCTGAAAATGTCAGTACCCGCAGGCCTGAGCTCGCTGTGACATGCAAGATTTTCAACGTGATCTCACAGATTCATCTGACATGCATGCACCTATGGTGTTCAGTGGCTTCTGAACGGGCTGAGCAGAGTTGCTCCCCAGAATTACGAGCAGAAATTACGGACAGAAATTTTGAGCCACCCTACAGGTCAGCCTAGTATACAACGACAGAATATTCAGCATCATTAATGAGTCCCTAAGGCTCTTTTGATCTACTTAGAACTTGGTCTAACATCAATCAGACGCACAGCAAAATAGAGATGCAGACACATGCAAGCTCTTTGCAACATGAGTAAGACACAGAAATGGTTCAGCGAGAGCTTGATTGCAGCAGCTTTGCACGACCAGGGCTTCTCAGTTTGGTCAATGCCTTGTCCTCAATTTGCCTGACACGCTCCTTGGACAAGCCATATGCTGCACCAATATCATTGAAGGTCATGCATGTGCCATCAGCATCATGCAAGCCATAGCGCATGCGAATGACATTGCGCTCGCGAGGCAACAGAGTACTGAGCAAGGTGTTCACGTCATCCTTGGCCCTGCTATCCTTTGGCTCATCGCCTAGCGGCTCTGCTGCTACTACATCCATCAGGTTGAGCTGCTCAGATTCTGTCTTGCTGGTGGGTTGGGCGTAAGCTGGGCTGTCAAGCGAGCGAGCTGGCTCTGCCTGTTTCAGGAACGCCCTAACCTTGGCCCCCGTCAACCCAAGCTCAGCACCAATCTCCTCATGCGTCGGCATTGCTGTGCGCTTCTCCTCTATCAGTTTGATGCGGGCCTTGTGGATCTTGCCACAGATGTCATACACATGGACAGGGACTCTAACAACCTGAGAGTGGTTGGCGATACACCGTGCTATGGACTGCCTGATCCACCAATGGGCGTAGGTAGAGAACTTGAAGCCCTTGGATGCATCAAACTTCTCGATGGCTCGCACCATGCCAGTGATGCCCTCAGGAATGAGATCTGCAAACTCAACCCCTCGGCCCAGATACTTTCGGCACAGGGAGAAGACCAAGCGCAGGTTGTACTGGACCATCAGCTGCCGTGCTTCTGCCGCATTCATGCGCACCTATATCACGACAAATTGCAAGGTGATGCAACTGCAGAAGTAGCTTGAAACCACGTGACCCATCATAGTTGAGTCTATACCTCATAGCAAACTCATGTGTGAGCTGCAAACACTGTGCAGGATCACTTGTGGTCCTGCAGAATAGCTTTTGCTGTTACACATGTTGCAGTTACCGTGCAGTGAATTGCTTGTTGTGGGTCACGCAAGTTGCAACAATGAAATGATCAGGCATTCTCTGACGCTAGCATGATGCTCTACAGCAAGGCGATGACCAATTTCTGGGGACAGTAAGATGCATTATAAGCATCATTTGTTAGACATCTTGATATTGCTGCAATACCAAAGACTGATCTCACCTGATGCAAGGCCTCTGCAGACATGCCATGCAGCTCATCTGGCAATGCATTTGCCAATTCAATCCCTGTGGGCTCTCTCTGCAGCTCATGGGTCAGAGAGGCCTTGACAGAGTCCACTGTGCAGCCTCTCTGACAGATCCTGGACAGGCGTCCCTCCTCATTCCTGGTGAGCAGGCTGGAGTCTCCAAGGTCATACAGGAACATGGACACTGCATCAGCTTCTGCGAGTGACCTGAAAAAACAGCAACAGCATTATGTCAAAAAGTGGCAGCCTGCTTTGCCAGATGTATCAGGAGATGCGCTTGCTTGATTGCAGCATCAGCAATGCAGGGGCAAAGGAATGCAGAACAGCCTATGAAGCTTGCAGGCCAAACAGGCAGCATGTACAAAGACAGACCTGCTGATTCTGTTGCTTTGCTTTTCAATTTGCAGTCTTTCTCTGATGAAAGCACAATACTGGCTGTCAGGACACTGGCTGGACTGAACTTCAGCTATGACACCTTGGCTCTGTGGTCGATTTCGACGTGTCGAGGCTGCATACACTCTGCTGGACCGTCGTATGGACCTTGAGCTGGAGCGCTTTTGATACCGCCGTGACGTGAATGGAACAGCAGAGTTTACATCACGGCTTCTGCCCGATGTTGAAGCCTGCGTCTGCGCTTGCCAGCTGCGTTCAAGCTGTACGAAATCACCCTCTAATTCTGAAGCGCTGCCAGGTGTGGACTGCTGCTCCTGGCTGGACTCAAGCTCTGCAGCAGACTGTGCCCTAAAGCTCGCTTCTAGCTGACGCAGGCGATTCTCAGCGCTGACAAGCGGGCTGTGCAGTGAGTCTTGTTGTTCTGTCTGTGCTTCTGTAACAACAGATGCTGCCACAGACGCCGCTCTGGCTTGAGAATTTAGTGGATCACAACAGCAGGGTCTCTGAGGACTACTGAAAGCACGTCGACGTTTCGATGGCACGGACAAATTGCGTTTGGCTCCTACGTGACCAGGCGTACACGTGTGAGCAGGATCAAGCTGACCGTACGAGAAAGGTGAAGCACCATTAATTGACATTATATCAACACATAAGTTGCAAGAAGCTATCGCGACGGCAATTGCGCAAGCAGGAATGCTGCGGACACCCAGGAGATACTACCGCAAGGTGATTGGGTCCTTTGTGAGACATCTAAAACAAATCTTGTGCGATTCTTCTAAGAAAGGGTTTCCAACAAATTTGGCTGGAAATTCCCACGACCCTACAGCTCAATCCACGGGGACAACCTGACTCAGCCTTCCTGTGATGCTGTTAGTGATTGCGGTCTCGACTCCGTGTCGTGCAAGGCTCTGTCCGACCGCTCAAGCTCAAATGCGTGCACAACTTTTGCTTGCGTAAAGCAAGTGCTACAGTTTCCCCCGGTTGATATGAGGTGCTGTTGGGGCTGTTCAACATTTTACGGTGTCGACCCGCAGCCCGCTGCAGTCCATCGCCTTCCCGCGGCACCCGCGCCACATGTAGTCTGTGCGAGATATTATTTGCGCGCACGGCTGCCTGGCTCAGGACGCGGTAGCACCCTCTTTGGGTCCTTCAGTCATAGCAGGTCACTATGCGTTCTTCTAGCGGCACAGAGCCGCACTCGAGTACAGCGAATTCTGGTGCAAACACTATGCAGTAGCAGTGACCGTCAATCAGGCAATAGCCGGCGACCCAGACGCGGCTGGCCTCCCTGGAAGTGGCCTGAAGAAATCCCAAGCTTTTCAAGAATAGCGTTCAGTGTCACAGCATTCCTCCTGTTGATGCGGATATGGCCTTTGCACGGTCGAAGTCCCTTAGGGCAAGCCCAGCCTGTGGCGGTTCAGGTGCCCTTCTCGGAGTTTATCCAGCAAACTGACTCTGACCACGTTTCAGCAGTGACTGTTGACAATCGGTCTGTCAAGTATACACTGCGCCCAGACGCTCCAGCATTCAGAAACATACCTCAAAAGGATGAAGGAGTCAATGTCGCATTCCAGACCACACGACCTGCAGACTATGCCATGCCATATGGAACTCTAGTCAAGCAGGGGGTTCAATTTGCAGCTGTGGACAGCCGCAACAGCCCAATATTGACTGTCATGGTAGGGTCCTGACAATGTGCAATCATAGCTTTAACCAACATGCGCTTTCATGTGCTCTGCTGCTGCCATGCATCTGCTTGTTTAAGCATATGCATGTTGTACATTAACATCTGTTCCTCCGCTATAGCTCAATGCCATGTGCAGGGCATCACATCATTGGCCATTCAAACCAGGCTTGTATTTGCACATATAGCAAGTTGTCAACTCATGCAGTCACTCACCATCTGCACATTTCATCTAATGGCTCTGTAGCATCAGTGTGTGTGTGTGCCATGCTGGTGCATGCAACATACCTTGAGCATGCACATTCGTGCCATTCAAGTGTGTGCAATGTACATTACCTACGATACCTGTATGCCATGCAGGTATATGCTATGTACATTGGGCTTCTGCTGAGCGCACTTAACAAGCTTCCGTTGAAGCTGCCTGGCAATAGTGCAGGCAGGCGGCATGTTCAGAAGTCCAGCACATCAGAGCCAGTCACCTTTGATGATGTTGCTGGAGTGGATGAGGCAAAGGAAGAGTTGGCTGAAGTAGTAGTATGTCCTCTTCTTGGTGCTGTTGTTGTTTCAAGCTGGCTAACACGGCATTATGCATGTCATTGGCCAAGTCAGCTTGATGTAGCTGCAAGGCATGAAGCATTCCTATGCAGAGGCTAGCATGACTTTTGATGTGTTGCAACAGCTTCGAGACTCTTTGCCAGAGCATCATACCTTATAAAGGCCAGTTGTTACAAGCCGTTGTCTGTGTTGCAAAGTGGCAGATCATGTTCAGCTTGCCACATCCTGTTGTAGCAAGCAGTGCTGGGTATGTGGGAGACGTAGGAGTATACAAACATAAGACTGATGCAGGAACTACTGAGGAGCCCTGACAAGTTTATAAAGCTTGGGGCCCGCGCCCCCTCTGGGGTATTGCTTGTGGGCCCCCCGGGGACAGGCAAGACCTTGCTGGCCAAGGCTGTGGCTGGTGAGGCCGATGTGCCCTTCTTCAGCATCAGGTTGGCATCAGAATCTTGGCTGATTTTGTTGTTTTTGGCGAACCCTGACATCATGATGCGCACTATTACGGTCATCACCATTATGGCTCCATTGAACTGTCTGCAGAATGTGATGTGGTTTGTCTGGATTTGCACAGATGGCTTGTGATGAAAACAGAGTAAGAGACTAGCACTGTTGTAGTACTTTTGCCCATCCTGCTGCTAGCCTGGCATGGCCAATCATCTGTACCTACACTGTGCGGTAGGTTGGTCTGTTACCAAATGTTTCCTGCATTGACTGGTCAGCATGCACATGAAGCAGAGCTTGAGCAGCCCTCCTGTGGTTTGCAGTGCCAGTGAGTTTGTTGAGTTGTACGTGGGCATGGGTGCAATGCGCGTGAGGCAGCTGTTTGCTCAGGCGCGCAAAGAGGCTCCAGCTATTGTCTTCATTGACGAGATTGATGCTGTTGCCAAGGGTGAGCTTACATTATTTGCATGCATGCACACATGTTGCCGGTGAGAGAGCAAGCAAGCAATTTGTGAGTGGGTGGATGGGTGAGTGAGTGAGTGAGTGAGTGTGTGATCGCACAAGTGAGCGGATGAATGATGACAGGAAGCAAATGCTGCACCCAAGTGAACGTAGATATACATCGGTACCTGGGGGCAAGACTCAAACACATACCACAATCAATGACGCTGGTTGTCACCTCTGCTGTGAAAAGCAGGGGTTCATGGCCAAGGGGCCTAGACAACCCTGGCAGCCAACAAACGCTGTCTGCCATGCTTTTGAATGCTTGTGTTATTGTAGCAACTCAAGTCCATAAGACTTGCATGAATACAGCATCTATCTGTTTGCTCCTGTATGGAGCAAGTGTTGGTGACTATACAAAAACAATCATGATAATATCTGTGGTAATAACAATGCAAACAATAATATTACCAATTGTTGTGCTGTGTGTTACAATCAACTACAAGCAGGTAGACCCATCAAACATTAAAAGCATCCAATGTGATGAATTGCTTGGCCAGCGGACTGTTCCAATACTGACAACACAAGCCTGATGAAAAAGGGCAACAACGTGGCCTGGTTGAGAGACGAGCCCTTGCAGTCCTGATTGGCTGCTGCAGGCAGGGACACCCGGCTAAGGGGCGTCGGCAACGATGAGAGGGAACAGACACTGAACCAGCTGTTGACCGAGCTCGACGGCTTCGACTCAAAGCAAGACAAGATGGTCATCTGCATTGCGGCTACCAACAGAGCTGATGTCTTAGACCCTGCCCTGCTTAGGCCTGGCCGTTTTGACAGGAGGGTTGCTGTGGAGCGACCTGACCGCATAGGTAATGCAGATCTCTGGCTTGTGGAGTGTGTTGTGATGCCAACTGCATTGGCAGTATAGTCTGCTGTCTGCTGTGGATACCTGGGTGAGCAGGCTGCTGCAGAGCGACCTGACTGCATGGGTAGGACAGATTCTCACCTGTGGCAATTGTGGAACATGCGAAATGGTGTGACAAACAATCAAGCTCACCGCTGCTGACTTTTGACCAGCTTGGTGGAATGCATTGCGCTGCCAAATTCCCTGCATTGATTTGTTTAGGGTTTAGGGGATGGCATTGGAGGCTTATGTTGTGATTTGCTCTGTGCTGTTTGTGCCTGGGTGGTGGGTAAACCCTGAGCAAGCTGGTGCGCATTGTCACAGCTTGTTTGGTGGCAAGGTTGAATTTTCGATGCTGCCATGCATTGTGGCTGACACACAGTCAGAGCCATGCCAAAGGATTTGTGTACACATACCATCTGCATGAACTGCTTACACAATTTCAGACTTTATGCTATGATCAGGAGAAAAGCACCCACCATGATGTTGCTTTTAGACCTGCATTTGTAGCTGGTGTGTGCACCTCTTGACAGACTACCTGCAAAGCTACAGTGCATGCTGGAGTTGCGATCTGAATGTAAACGGTGCAAGCACCTCTTGCCAGACAGCTCATTGAGCTACAACGCATGCTGGAGTTGTGATCTGCCTGGTCCGCATGCAGGAAGGCAAGAGATCTTGCAGACACACATACACAAGCAGGGCTTACCCCTGGGGGCAGATGTGACGGTTGACAGCATAGCTGCCAGCACCACAGGCTTCACTGGAGCCGACCTAGCAAACCTCATCAATGAGGCTGCTCTGCTGGCAGGCCGCTCAGGCAAAGGTAACCCCAGAAGGCAGCATCCCAGTCAAAGGGCACACCTTTGCCTTTTTGTTGCAGAGCTTGCCTTTTGGTTTGTAGAGTTTGCCTTTGGGTTCTTGCCTTCTAGGTGCAGAGGTCGCCTGTTGGTTGCAGAGCTTGAAGGCAACCTTGCTGTGCAATCTGCTGCTTGGGCCTCCCTATGCAGCATCAATTGAGGTCACCTATGCAATGCGATACTCGACCGTCATCAATAGCAGCAAGTCCAGCAGTGAGTGTCAAATCAGTGAGTCAGTGCTAAGGAGTCTTGAGCACAACACACCACAGGGGAGCACCTGTCATGTACAAAGCTGTTGTTACTGTTCTTCCTGAGACAACACAAATTTGTCACCTGCATGTGGTCACACAAGCTCAACCAACATCACGTCTGAACATTTGACATTGCGTTTCAGGGCAAGCCCACTTGATGACAGGGTCATTCAACAGGCAAGACCACAGAAGCACGTCGTGAAGCACACAGTATGAAGTGTGGTTGTGGTCCTAAACCCTAAACCCCAAAACCCTAAATATAGTTGCAATGCACACAGCCCATGGGAAGGCAATATCAGAAGCAAACAGCTAAATTATGTCTGAATTGTAAAATCCCAATTGTAAACCCTACAGTGGTGCTGTGCAGGTGAGGTGGGTCAGACAGATTTCGACCATGCCATATTGAGGGGTGTGGCAGGTGTCGAGAAGAAGAGGAGTGTGCTGCAAGGAGCGGAGAAGGAGAGTGTTGCCAAGCATGAGTGCGGTCACGCCTTAGTCAGCACAGCTGTGGCCACCCTCATCCCCACTTCCCCACAGGTCAGCAATGACTGTTGTCTCAGCTGCAGCAGCTGCCAGGTCTGTGTTGCAGTTGCAGCATCCTATTGTCAGCATGACTGCCTCTGTCATCACATGGGTCCCATGTGGTCATATCCAGTGGTCTTCCTGGGGATCCCCTGGAGCTCAATCC
>JAABUP010003878.1_pt1 | contig 25743 bp, 29 predicted proteins | sample 5559201 | NCBI WGS metagenome assembly JAABUP01 (sample SAMN10711887, study PRJNA513373) | rock metagenome | isolation source: Antarctica rocks | place: Antarctica
TGGACGATTCCTCGTAAGTCAACGGATTGTGATCAGAGTCCTCTGCGCCTGACTCACCGGAGAACCGACTGCTGGATTTGAGGCAGGAACTGTGTTGCAGGCTCACCAAAGAACAGAAGTGGCAGCTGTTCAATGATATGGCAGCTTACGCACAGGCCAAAACACTCCAAAGGCAATGCTGCTGAAATGCTGCACAGCATTGGGTGGCTGAGCTTACACAGCTGCAGCATCTTAACAGGTTTGCTGTGACTGAGCGGCCCCATCAAGATGACATACGGCCAGATGGTTGGCTCAAGCCGAGGTACTTCTGTTCCAAAGTGCTACATGCATCCGAAGTACACACCACTCAGTATGTACCTCTTTGAGATATCATGCAGCGGCGCAGCATTAGCATCCCCAAACAATGTGGCTGCAGCTGTCATGTCAAGGTGAGCTCTCAGGGCAGCTTCCCAGACTTGTGCCCTGTCTGCAGAAAGCCTTCTACAGCAGACACAGCTGTACACGAGGCTGTCATTGAGCAGCAGCATATCGTAGTCACACTGCTCATGCACAGGATGCAGCAGATGCCATACGGTATGATGCATGATACATCAATGGTAGCCCATCAGCTCACAGCAAGAGGCCACAGAAGACACCAAGTGGTTTCTTCTGTTGCAACAACCAGTAGAATAGTATTTTGGTGATGGTAGACTTTGGTGACCAAATGATAGGCGTGCGCATGATTGTAGATATCTGTAACAGTGCAGGAAATTAGCCTCCTGACACGCTAGCAATGCACCTTTTACCTCAGCTCTGCTACATATGGTTTCGGATGCCGGAACTTGTCGCTTTAGCAAAGCGCATTGGGCTGTGAAGCTTCATGGTCGCAAGTTCGATTCAAGCTTCCGCATGCACATGTGCAGAGGTAGAGAGGTAGAGGACAAAAAGTTGCTTCTGTCCCTTGAGGGTAGTGCCCGGTTAGCCCGGGGTTGCAGGTCCTACACCTGACGTTAAACAGCCCGAGTCACGGTGGCCTCGGATTTAACGGGGGGAGAATGTAACAGTGCAGGAAATTAGCCGCCTGACACGCTAGCAATGCACCTTTTACCTCAACACTGAATTTTACTCTATTGTTATTGTGATACAGATATTGTAGCAGAGCTGAGTCAATCTGTTTGCAACACTGCTGTCATTACGCAACACAGGCTTTGACTGGATCATGTGCTTGCTGATTCTCTTGACCCTGCTCTTAGTGAGGTGTCTGAAATCTGTGCAGTCTACCTACCAGATCAAACAAAATGACAGGGATTGGCCCAACCCTTGCCCCTTGACTTTGACAGAGACAGTCTCTGTCACTGCTGACTGCACCATGGTACCAGCAGCTTCCTTGCTGAGCGAAGACTACCGGCATTTGCACGAAGTCTAAGGCTTAGGCTTTGGCCTTCAAACTTGGCCCATGCAAGGGCATGGCGATTGGGGTGCTGACGTACACGATCATCTACGGGTAAATCTGTGCTGTCCTGAAGCTATGACTCAAGCTTTATATATATTTGCCTGGTCAAAAAATTGGTATTAGTAACATCGAAGTCACCACCTGAAGCATCAGTCACCGCTGACCGTTAAACCGTACGAAGAAATACCGCGAGACTGGGCAGCCGAGTCCAACCAAGTCCAACAGGAGCAGTGTGAAGGCCTCAACTCAAGTCGCAGCATGTGTACTATTGATGATCAGTCTACGCGTACACGGCACCAGCGCGGCCTTGAGCACTGGTGCATCCTGCCCAAACATAACTTCGGAGCGCCTTGAGGTGCTTGAAGCGTTTATCGAATCACCTGCCGGAATGCTTGATACTGCAGACTATATTGCAGCTGTATACGAGGCATTTGCGCCGGAGGCGGTACTATACGTTCCAGAAACCGGCTCCTACACCGGAGTGGAGAGTATCGCCGAGTATGCCTTGGTCATCGACGGGAAGTTCACCAACGGAACGTTTCAAGCTACATCATACATCATCAATCCTGAGGACTTCGTCGTTGCCGAAGACTGGATTCAGGTACCACGTATGTGGGCTACTTGTATATATAGCTGGTCGTACTTTCTTGCAAGTCACGACCGTGCCTGCAGAGCCTTGTGCACATCTTTTTTTGTCGTCCCAAGTCGCAAGCCTTGACGCCTAGAACTGCGGCCGAGCTGTGAAGCCTGTCTGTGCCGTGCTGAGTTTGTACACCATGTTAGCTGAGTCCGGATGCCAGATCTGCAGAGCTTAGCGTTGCTGGCCAGAAGTCATTAGACACAAGCAAATGTCCGTGGTGTGATGATTCGTTACACCTAAAAAGCAAGGGCACATTTGTGCCCATCATTTGTCGCAGTCTTAGCGTTTACATTTGCTTCAGGCCACTGTCTTGGTGAATGGGACTATCTTTCAAGGAACCGCAATTGAAGTCAACGTCACAAACAAGCAAACCACGTTCAACACAACCTTTGCCGCCTGTAGTGCCCAGATACAATATGCGGTAAGAGCATCTCCCGTTCTCGCAGCTCTCTCTATGCCTGCATGCCTTCATATGGGTGCTAAGAGCAAAGTCTGGCAAACTGCAGCATAGCATTTTGTCCAGGCATCGAACTGTAACAGGCGCTGCTGTCTGCCAATAAGCAAAGCAACCCCACTCTTATGAACAGCAGTCACTGCTCAGGTTGCGTACATCATAGTACATTATGGGTTGCTTGGTGTTGCACAATGTAGTGCCATGTCATGATGTGGGCATATACGTGGGTATATACATGCCAGGCAGATCAACAATGACAGGCTACACATGCCTGTGCAGGAGGTCACCTTTGATCCAGAGCTTGTCTTCTGGCTTTCAGCCGGGATCCCCAGTGACATAGACACTTGCCGGATCATTCAGCAGTCCTGTGTCGGCAGCAACACTCAGTATGGAAGTGTTGCAGACTGCCTGTCCTACATGCAGAAGCTGCCATCCCAGTCATGTGCAGAATCATCCTTCCAAGGCGAGTGCAAGCAGTGTAAATGGCTACATCATGTGATGGCCACTTACAATCCTGATGTACACTGCATCCATGTGGGCCCTGCTGGTGGGCCAGATATCTATGGAGATTATTTATGCAACACCACTGCATGTATAGAGCCATATGAGCAACTAGGCGTCTTACAATGATGAACAGATGTACATCTGACACAGAGAATGCATGAATGCTGATTGCTAGTAGTGGCTGAGCATACAAGGAGAGATGAAGGCGTCTGTGGATTCCCAGCTGATTCCCAGAGGCAAAACATGCTTCACAGAGGGTCATAGTAATTCTTTGTATGGGTTTTTTCTTTTTCTTCCTTTTCCCGTAGTGTGGCAAGTCGGGTGGGTATGCATCGATAAGGTACTGCATAAATTTATTTTAAAGCTATATTATGTTATTTACTGGAAAGCTAGCACAGCTGATGGTCACGGCTTGGATCATAGGGCTCTATGCATCAGCACCTGGAACAAAACAGTGCACTGTGATTCAATCTTTCAGCAATGCAACAACTGGCGTGCAAGGTGTTAAGTTGCCATTGCACATTGCTGACAACAGCAGCTGTGATTTAGGCTTTCACTTTAAAGTTGTCATGTTGAGAAAACACAATCTGTTCAGTTCTCAGTCACTGATGATAAGGCTGAGCCGCCGGCTCAGCTGATCAGTAGTAAGGATTTTGTTGTGTTCATAAATGATAAGTGAGTGTTGTAGAGTCGTTACAGTGTTACAGGTAAATACAGTTGAGTGCATGTGTGTGCTCGACTGGATTTAGCATCCCCTGCCAGATTAATTCCTTCGAGCAAGTGACTAAACAGTCGTCGTACAAGATCTGCGAGATCCCCGCCAGTTGGACTGGTTGCACAGTCATGTGGCAGTGTTGTTCTGGTCTTGTTATGGTCGCAGTCCATCCACAATCTTGTCCTGCATACTTAGTCAGCCCCGTGCGCTGCCTGACCTTGCAGCCCGCCTTGATGTTTGACCTTTGTCGAAGCTTGACTCAACTAGTTCGCACAAAACGGTTCCCCCGTTTGTTGCTGCGGTTGTAGGTTTGGCCACCGTCGTCTTCGTGCATCAGCTTGTTCCCTGCTCTGTTGAACAAGGAAGGTTTGGGGTCCCTCAGCGGCATGCCTTTCCACAAATATGCCATTTGAACACATCGAGCAACGCAATGTGCCGGTAAAGTCTCTCGTCTGAGCAGTCTAGTCCTGACATTGATCCAGGCTCTTCATTCAGGCAGGTTGTATTGCAGGTTATCAAGTCCTTCCAGGGTTTCAGACCTGCGCCTCACAAACGCACCTTGTTTGGTGTCTCTGTCATCTGCTCCTTAGGCGCAACTTGGCTACTGACCAAAGTTGTACCAGAAACAGCTTTGTATCTCACACTCGAGCCTTGCTCACCAAGTGATGCCACTTTTGTCCTTGCCAAGGTAGCGCAATCCTTGTTGCCTTGCAATGTTTGTGACTGGTGCAGCTTATTGGCTGCAAAGGTTCAGCGCTCACAGCATGGCTCTCCGCATGACCTGTCAAGCATGCACAACTTACCTGCCTCATGACAATGTTGGCAATCCACCCTCACATAACACCATTTGCTGGCATCTGTGGTGCTGTGTTGGGCCCACTGAGCGTATGCTTGACACCTCATATAGACATCTTCTGCAAACCTTTGCAACCCTCTTCACCAGGCCCCCTCCCCACCCCCCCCATGCCACCTCATGCCCCATTCACGACTCATGTTCACGGCTGCAGTTAGGAGATGGGAAAAAGGTGTTCTGCAAGGTGGAAAGAAGTCACCGGAAGCCATCCACAGCTTGGTGGAGACCAACAACCCATCAGGTAAGAGAAGAAAAGAAAGTACTATGCCTTTTGGCATCAATTCATTGAGAAGTCAAGTACTATACCGGGCTGCCCAGGAATCAAGAGTTATTGAAGTTGTTTTAGCCCGCCCCATTGTTCCTCCTATTGCCTCTAGCTAAGCTTGTGTGACATGTGTATTTCATGGTTCTGCAAGCTTGTGTGACATGTGTATTTTCCAATTATTGTGTGTTGACTCCCCTGATGAGTCCTAAAGATAAGCAATGTAACGCATCCCATCAAGTAACCTTTGGGCATGGGGCAATCACCATCTCAATACAGCGTATGCAAACCTGGCTTTATCCAGGACAGAAAAGACAAAGAAAAGTGTACGCTCTTCAGCGATCATACCGGGAGCCTCCTGAGGCGGCAGCTCGGAGGGCTTTAGTCAGGCCTGCATGTCAGATGTATCCTTGCATTGTCATTGCACATGTACCTGGGCGGCATGAGTCACCCATAAGGGCGGTGTCAGGGTAACTGGGAGGATCAGTACAACCCCACTGACTGTTGTTAGCACACAGGCATCAAACTGCAAGCAGTGCAAGGTACCAAAGCTGATTCAGCGCCATAAAAACATCATACACAAGCCCTCTGTCAACCTCACTGACTGTTGTTAGCACACAGGCATCAAACTGCAAGCAGTGCAAGGTACCAAAGCTGATTCAGCGCCATAAAAACATCATACACAAGCCCTCTGCCAGGTTTTCATGGGGCATATTTGACCCAGAAAGCAAGTCTCGTGCCTTCTCACGCGCATCCTTTGCTTGCTGCAGAGAAGCACAGCCATGTACCATGGCCTTGAATGTGGTACACTGAGCAGAGCCCTCCAGGTGCAGAGCCCCATCTCATGCACCTCCCCCAAACCTGGGCAGCCCGGCATAATACTTGGCTTCTCATTAGATTGCCGCTGAAAGGCGTAGCCTTTTTCTTTCTTTTTCTTTTCTTCTTCTTTCACCTCCTGCAAAATCCACATGCAACCCATGGAGAAGAACAGCCATGCACCATGGCCTCAAACTTGGTCTGCCATGCAGAGTGCCTCAGGTCATGCCAGCTTTCTGCTTGTGCGTATCAGAGGAGATGCATACGCGTATTCTGGGGAGTCAGGAGCCTTTACACGGGTTCCACGTATGCCCATGGACCTGCCAGACCAGTTGCAGCAGGCACAGCAGGCCCTGGCAGCCATCAACCAAGGTTGGAACCCGTGATTGTCAAGTATTTTCACACACATGCATATACACCGGCACGCATGCATGCTGACATGCACATCACTTCACAAGACATGCACATCACTCCACAAGACATGCACATCACTTCAAAAGACTTGCACATTGCCTCACAAGACATGCACAGCACTTCACAAGACATGTACATCACTTCACAGGACATGCACAGCTTTTCACAAGACATGCACATCACTTCACAAGACGTGCACAGCTTTTCACACGACATGCACATCACTTAGCAGTTCATGAAGCAGCAGTAGGCTGATGGCCAGGCATACGTGGCTGGAGCACAATGCACTGTCATACTTGCAGACCATTACTTGCCTTGTGTGGGGCCACAGGCACCCATCACACCTCTGCCGTGTATTGATCACTGTGCACGGGGTTTTTGTCAATCCCACTGGCTCCTGGCTCAGAGTGTCAACAGCGCTGGCGTATGCATCAAGCAGCATGCACTGCCTTCTGTTATGCCTCCTCTGTCAAGCCGTACTTTTGCTTCTTCATCATTTACTCACTGAGCATGCTGTACTCACTGAGCCATGCTGCAGTTACTGAACCATGGCGTAATCGCTGAGCCATGCCGTACGTTCTGAGCCATGCCGTATTTACCAAACCATGTTGTAATTTTTGAACCACAGCGTACATACTGTATGCAGATGGCGGTTCTTGGGAGTCTTTTCAACCCTGTTGGGAGCTGGCCTAGGAAGCAGCGAGTGCTGGTTTATGGCTCAAACCAGGTTCCAGTCTCCTGGCCTAGGCTCTCCACCATTGCAACTTCGCTGCTGCAGAATCCCTTGCTGATCATCCAGGTAATCCCCTGCTGCTCATCCAGGCAATCCCCTGCTGATCATCCTGGTAATCCCCTGCTGCTCATCCAGGCAATCCCCTGCTGATCATCCAGGTAATGCCCTGCTGCTCAGCCAGGCAATTCCCTGCTGATCATGCTGATACTGCCCTGCTGATCATGCATGTGATCTCATGCTGATCATCCAGATGGACTCACAAGCCAAACCACAGTGCCTGACCAAGCACAAGCACAAGCATGCTTTGTGAAGGCTGCACAACTATGTAACGCGCTTGTACTCGTCAACACTAATGCCTTCTGTGTGATGCAGTCAGCAGAGCTCATACTGTGGATGTACGCCTTTCAGTATTACTCATATCCAGCCGCCCTATTCGGCACCATGCTGTTCGGATCTGGAGCTTCAGGCTATCTCCAGTATCGCCAGCGCATGCGATTAGTCACCCTGCTGACCAAGCGCCAGCTGGTGCCGGTGCTGCACAAAAAGTTTGTCAGAGCGCTGTTGGCAAAGCAGCTGGTGCCAGGAGATGTGATCGTGGTCCAGAAAGGCAGGGCAGCATGCGATATGGTGCTGCTGAGGGGCAGATGTCTTTTAGAAGAGTCCATGTTGTCAGGCGAGGTATGACAGCTGTGTGCCAACAATGCAACAGCATACATCGTCAGCATTGCACAGCTTGTCAGAAGAGTCCATGTTATCAGGCGAGGTATGACAGCTGTGTTCCAACGATGCAGCAGCATACATCGTCAGCATTGCATAGCCCATGGGTATTGCATTTCATCACAGATTGCATCTTGTACAAGAGTCCATGTTGTCAGGCGAGGTAGGACAGCTGTGTTCCAACCATGCAGCAGCATACATCGGCAGCATTGCATAGCCCATGAGCATTGCATTTCATCACAGATTGTGTCTCATCAACCTCTTACAGAGAGAGACAACTGATGCATGTCCTTCAGAACAGCTGTGAGACATTCTTCTCATGCTCTACACCTGTGCTTTCAAGCCAGGATGTCTGTCAAGTCACAACTGGCTCCACACCCCAGACTGTAAGGCATCAAACCTCAGGGCTGCCGCCTCAGGAGGCTCCCGTTATGATCGCTGAAAAGCGTAAACTGTTCTCTTCTTTTCTAAGGGATAAAACGAAATGAAATGTTGTGCAGGCATCTCAGGTCAGGAAGAGTCCTCAGGCAGCTGGTGTGTGCTACATTCCAGATGTGCATAGGTCATCCACAGTCCATGCAGGCTCGTGGGTCCAGCAGGTGGGTAGCCTCTGCCCCCCATGCATGGGTCATGGTTCTGTAAGCTTGTGTGACATATGTTATGATGGTTCTGTCAGCTTGTGTGACATGTGTATTTCACGGTTCTGTAAGCTCGTGTGACATGTGTGTTTCATGGCTCTGTAAGCTTGTGTGACATGTGTATTCCACAGTGCAGCAGGTTAGTTCTCTGCCTTGTATTGCAGCAGATGGTTACTGTGTCTGGGCTTGCAGATTTCAAGGTATCATAGGACTTGTTTTATTTTGTTTTCTTTTCTTTTCTCTTTTGACCCCTTTCTTTCTTTTCTTGTCTTTGATCAATGCCAAAAGGTTTAGTCCTGCCCTTGCTTGCAGGACATCAACAGTAACCAATTGCTGGCTGCTTTAGCTGCTGCATGCATCAATTACATGTTTGACTCACACTACTATAATCTGTGATTGCATTGCTTGTGAGTCTCGGAATATAAGGTTCTGTTTCTACACCTAGGACTGGTGTGCTGCAGTGCTGGACAGAGCATCTGTGCCAATCTACTGCAACATCATAAGAGAATGGCAAGCTTTGTGTCATGTTGATGTCTGCATCATTCATGAAACACTGCTTTGTGTCTTGTTGATGTCTGCATCATTCATGAAACACTGCTGAACCATTTATCACAAAAACAATACCATGGCCATGGATATTTTTATCATACTACAAATGAATTTCTTTTGAATCAAAAATAAAAGTCGATTTTTCATGTTTTTGTTTCGAATAATATTTTTGTTTCGAAATGGTCTTCAATTGTTCCAAAACTGGTCCTCATTTTTTCCACAACTGTTGGACATTGATGTGCCAGTACCAACCCAATCAGTATAGGTACAGTGCTGCTGCTGCGTAGGTGCAGAACAGGCCTGCTTGGCTAGCAAGCAGAAGCCAGCAGAATGCCTCACAGCTCAAACGCTGTACGAAATTGCTCAGACGCTTTACAAAATTGCTCAAGCGCTTTACAAATCTGCTCAAATACTCCACTAGGTCTCACTAAATCTCTCAAACAGTCTACAAAATAGCCTGCCTGGCTAGTGAGGATGTTATGAGAAGCAATCAAAGGCACACATGACTTCCTAGGTGTTGAGTTGACTGGTCAATTTGGGGCTTGTGTACAACACCCATTATCCTGCACTGGCAGCAGCTATATTGGTCCTCACTCTATGTTATAATGTGCAGGTATGGGTTGATGATGACGATGACCAGGCAGAAGCCCTTGCAATGGTTGTGCGCACAGGTGTGGTGTTGTGCTGTTGTGGTTTAGGGCATGACTAGCCAGTACTAGCCAGTAAGGACAAGAATATATGGTGTTGTGCTGTTTCCCATGCATGTTGTACTTCACCCCATGCATATCTGAAGTCGGCCGTATGAAAACTGCGTCAGAGCAAACCGCCAGAGTAAACCCAAATACAGATTCTCAGATATCCGGGATAACCGCCGGAGTAACCGCCGGAGTAAATACAGATATTCAAAATTCAAATACAGATCCGGCTACACAAACCTGTGACCTGCTGTGCTGTGGTTATGCCTCATCCAGATGTGACTGTTTCCAAGCTGTGTGCGAGATTGGTTTATACTGACAGTCTCATCTTGATCAGTGTCACGCACAGTCGTCTTGCAGTGTGAGTTGTGCTGTGCCTGCTGAGGTTTGTCATGCACACACACACGCATGCACGCACACACACACACCCACCTTCACCCACCACACACTGGAGGTCCTGTGTATGTTGACACATGCTTGCTGTTGTGCATGCTGTCATCAAGCATTTGTTCATTCATGCTGTCATTTGTTCCTCCATACATTCCTGATTTCATGCATCTATCATCTATCCATCTATCAGACACATGTCCTCTCTTAGGTCGGGTACATGCAGCCATCTACCACCCATCTCTATGCTGTACACATGTTGTTGTCGGGTCACAGTCGCCACACTGTGCATGCTATGCTTTGCTGACAGACAGACAGACAGGCAGGCAGCACATGCCCTTGTCATCCTGTCAAACCCTAAAACCTAAATCCTCAAAGCCTAGTTTCTGTGTTGCGCCTGACACTGCATGTCAGGCTTCTGATTTGTGCAGCTGCACAGACATGCCTGACCCCCACATGAAACCCCAGTACACCTCACCCCCAGGCCTGTTGTGTCCATCAAATGTCAAATGGCATAACCCTTCTTTTCTGTTCTGGTTAGGGGAGTACACAACCACAGGCAATATGCTACGGCCACTCATCCACAGCAAGGCCAAGGCATGGAGTGCCCTGTGGAGGGAGCCTGACTTCAAGGTGGCTTTTCAAACCTGAAGCTGCTGTGCTGCCCTACATCAGTTGCTTGCTTGGCACGGCTGCTGAAAGCAGCTTGACATATGATCAGGATGCATCTTAGGGTTTTTAGGCTGTGTTTTAGGGTTTTCAGGATACAGTGTTGCATTTTAGGGTTTTCAAGATGCGTTTTAGGGTTTTCAGGATGCATCTTAGGGTTTTTAGGATGTGTTTTAAGGTTTTCAAGATGCTGTGTTCTGTCATGCTTGCACCTCCAGCCGAGCATGCTATGCTCTGCTTGCTGTTCTGTTCTCATAATGTCCATGCCCTTGCTCTCAAGCTTGTCCTGGGGGCCCCCTTCCCTGTGACCTAGGGTGCCCCTTCCCTGTGCCCTGGGGGCCCCTTTCCCAGTGTCCTGGGGGGCCCCTTCCCAGTGTCCTGGGGGGCCCCTTCCCTGTGTCTTGGGGGGGCTTTCCCTGTGTCCTGGGGGGGGCCCTGCCCTGTGTCAGCTTCAGTCAGAGTATGCTGTTATTCCAGACACAACAGAACTCACAGTATTGCTGTGGTATGCAGGACGCTGCGAGATTCCTTCTGCTTTCCCTGACTGTCAACATGATCATCTACATCTCATTCCTACCAGGCATAGTCAAGCTCCAGCTAGGGGCCAGCGTTGCTCTTCTTCAGCTGCTTGGCACCCTGCTGAATGCCCTGCCACCGCTGCTAGCGACCTTTTTAGTCATCCTTAGGGCGGTGACTGTCATGCGGCTGCGGCGTCAGTCCGTGTTTGTGTCTGACACCCAGAAGCTTCAGACAGCTGCACAGCTGGACCTTGTTCTGTTTGACAAGACAGGCACCCTGACTGTTGGAGAGGTAAGAGCAAGGGACTGGCTGTGCATTCACCTTCATACATGTGTGCATACATGTATACATGTGTGCATACATGTATGTGTTCCAACATGCTGAAACTCACAAACTCTATGTGCTACATTACATGCACACAAGAGCACCGGGAACACCTGTCTGACCTAGGCAGGCCGGTATAAACACTTGGCTTCTCGTTAAATTGACGCTGAAAGGCGTAGTCTTTCATAGTCTAGTCTTTCCTTTCCTTTCCTTTCCTTTCCTTTCCTTTCCTTTCCTTTCCTTTCTTTTCTTTTCTTTTCTTTTCTTTTCTTTTCTTTTCTTTTCTACTGTGAGTGGTAAGTGGCAAGGTGATCTGCAGCCGCCGTCATGTAGCAGCCATGCAGTATCATTGACGTCCACGTCATGTGTTGCCAGCATCACTGGGTTTAGGGTTTGTGCGATTTACGCCAAACTATCTTAGGGTTTAGGGCAGAGGACTTCTTTGAATTTGATGCAAGCGCCAACTATGCATTGCCTGCGACTGCGCTTGTGACTATCCGGCAGTGGTGCAGAAGAAGCATCTGGCTGTACTCAGGACTACATGTACCTGAAGTAGAAGAAAGACGCATGTGGACTGAATGCATGGTGGGTCCATGAATGCATGGTGGTTCCATGAATGCATGAACGATCAAACAAATCAAGGGGCGGAAATGAACAGAGTTCATGACTGCATGACTGACTCAATGACTGAATGAATGAGTGGCAGACGAATGAACAACATGAATGAGTGAATGAATGCATGCATGAAACCATCAATGGATGTATGTGTTCAGGGCTCGCTGCACGGAGTGCTGCCATGTGAAGACCGCACAATGGGTGGGCTTAAGATGGAACCCATTGCGTGGAGCAGCGATATGCGCAAGTCCATAGCGCTGTGCAATGACCTGGTGCCTGTAGGCAGCCGTAACGTGAGTGGGCATGCAGATGAGCGAAGGGCCTTCATTGATGTAGAGGCTGCCTTTCTGGTGAGACCAATCTGCCTTCCGCATGCAACAGAGGCTGCCTTTCTGGTGAGGCCAATCTGCCTTTTGCACGCAGCAGAGGCTGCCTTCCTGGTGAGACCAAACTGCCTTTTGCCTGCAACAGAGGCTGCCTTTCTGGTGAGATCATCTGCCTTTTGCATGTAACAGAAGCTGCCTTTCTGATGAGGCTAGTCTGCCTTTTGCCTGCATCAAAGACGTGACAATGCGTAATATCACATACCTTGTTGCATCATACAATTTTACTACTATACAATGGGATATCATACAGCATGTTATGACACATTGTGCTGGATCTGCAATTAACCATCACTGGGCAATACTTTTGGAGAAACGCGACCAAATTCCAGGCTTGCAAACTACTGTAAGGTCTGTGGTCACGCAAACTGTTAACGTGTGTGTGAAGTCAGCATGGCCATAGGGCTTGTGGCGCATTGAGGTTGACTATCACCACCAAGCATGTACTGCCCACCAACTCCCCAGCTAACACAAAGGCATAATCACACTTGCAGACACACCACATGTTCCATTGCATTCAGAAACACGCCAATTCAGCAAAAGGAAGGACATTTTGCTGTTCCCAAGGAAATGTGTGTTGTTGTCTCCCAGTCAGTGTTCTCAATGCAACAAGTTTGTTCACAAGCAACGAACCGTTTGAAGTAAGAACATGTCTAGCCAAAGTCATGCCCATCACTTGCAATCAATCAAGCCCAATTTGCTGCCCAAACACGTGAGTCCTGCACATACCTAAAACATCATGAGCTGGAAAGCCCACAAATGTTTCAGTTGCTATTATTGTTGCTTTTATTAGAACTATTGGTACTATCATCATTGTCATTGTCATTGTGAAACAAGTGAGTCTCAGCAGAGGTGCCCTCATTCAAGACATCTTCTTCTCACTATCAAAAAATGCTGGCACAGACCACTAGCAAGCTCAGACCACAACCAATCATGTCTCCAGCAGCGATGAGTAAGCTTTTGCACCAGCTAACAGCAGCTAGCAAGTCATTTCCACAGCCAGCAGGGTGAGCAACAGCTGGCAAACTGAGACAACGGGCACTGAGGCCGACTTTGTCACGACTTGGGTTTTTGCATCAGCTTCCTTGATCCAGTGTTCTTCTTCACACCAGCCTCCAACTGGTGCAGGGTCGCGACACTGTATGCTTGCCAGTGAGGCGAGACCCATCAGAGCCTGCCAGATTTGTCACGCTGGACATCCTGCATCGATTTGAATTTGATGCGGATCACATGATGTCCGGGGTGATTGCTAGAGGGGCGGCCTCCGGCAAAGAAGAAGAAGAGGCAGAGGTGTTCCTCAAGGGCTCGCCACATGCTGTCATCCAGCTGGTGGCTCACAATCGCTTGCCTGAGAACTGGGCACCGGTCAGTACCTACATGCTTTGCATGCTCTGCATGCTTTGCACGCTATGGTCTCCTTGTCAACGCACTCTGTCATCCAGCTGGTGGCTCACAATCGCTTGCCTGAGAACTGGGTACCGGTCAGTTTTTGCATGATTTGCATGCTCTGCATGCTTTGCACGCTTTGTACGCTTTGAACATCTCAGTCTTGTTGTCGATGCACTTTGCCATCCTGACACCATGTGTGAGCAACTGAGTATGAGGGTAGTCTAGGCCAGTTCCCTCTGACAAAGTACCTGTGCTGCGCTGAGCCGTGGTGTGCTGTGCTTTGCTATGTCATATCAGTAACACAGCAGCGCACTTTGAGCTGTCTTGTTTTGATTTTCAGTGTCTGGATAACCATGCCCATGCCTGACCTGACAAAAGTCAACAAGCGCATCATTGCCAGACTTCATTGCAGGCCAGTGTTAGGACTGTTTGCACCAACGGTGTAATGATTGATGGTCATAGATGAAAGTTGAATCACTATTTTCATTTTCAATTTTATACCTTACAGTCTGGGGTGTGGAGCCAGTTGTGACTCATCAGACGGCCTGGCATTATAATCGTGTTGCTCAGAAGAAGCCTGTCTGGAAGGAGCTGACTCGCGCAGCATGCACCTCAGGCCTGCAGGCTCAGCCTGCATTGCATCAATCTTTACTGTTCACACTACCCTCCCAGCTGCTGTAGCTGCTGCGCCAGAATCTCCAACACGCATTGTTGTAACTGTTGTCTTCATGCTGCAGGTGATGTTGTCATGGGCTGCAATGGGGTATAGGGTCATGGGCGTCGTCTGTGGCAAAGCAAGCGTGAGCAGCAAGCAAGACCTGGCAAAGCTTTCATTGGCTAACATCAAGGACAACATGCGAGATGTGCGGCTGCTGGGATTCATGGTCATCAGCAACCCGGTTCGCGGCGAGTCGGGATGCACCATAGCAGAGCTACAGAAGAAGTAAGCCTGGCTGCTGCATCAGAACACTTTCCAGCTCTGAGCTATCGCCATCTTCATCTGTATTATTCTTCTTCTTCTTGTTGTTCTTGTTGTGTTTATTATGTTCATCATTATCATTATTATTATCATCATCATTATTATCATCATCATTATTATCATTATTATCATTGTTGTTGTTATTATTATTATTATTATTATTATTACGGGTATTAATATGATTAATCCTGCATGCCATGCCATGCGATCATTGGAGTTCCTCCCCTAGGCAAGACCCAAAGTACCTCGCCTCTAGGCTGTTCTTTCATCAATGCCAACAGACGTTTTCTCCCCTTCTCTTTCCTGTTCCTGCCTTGCAGAATTCTGTCTTTTCTGTTTTGCTGGCTCCTTTGTCTTTTTCCATCTACTCTTTTCCTTGTTCGTTCTATTGCCTCCTTTGCAGCTGCTGAGTGTATGAGAGTCTGTTGCAAGAGCAAGAAAAAGAAAAACAGGTGTCTTGGCGGTAACAAGGAGAAGCTCAAGGGTGGGACGGTGATTGGGGACCAGATCACCAATCTCATCTTGGGCCTGGGCTCCTTTGCCACCGGGCATTCTACTCTTCTCCAGAAAGCTTTTGTGCATCTGTTGAGTACCTGGCAGAAGACTCACTGTGAAAGACTCCCTGCAGAAGACTCACTGCAGATGACTTACTGCAAGGACCTGCAAGGACCGCTGAATGGCTGTCTGTTTGTTGCTGATTCATCCATGTGCCTGTGTGTCTGATGCAATCTTTGCATGTATAGGGGCCGCCTACGCACGATGATGGTGACCGGCGACCACTACATGACAGCCAGTGCCGTCGCGCACAGCCTGGGCATATTCGAAAAGGGCGGCAAAAGAGTTGTGCTTGACATGATTGTGACTAAGCCAGCAGCTTCTGAGGCACCTGCCAACGCGCCCCTGCACGTCTCTAAGGCAACTGCTGCAGTAGCTTCTCGCTTTGGGGGCACTCAGCATAATCATCAAGACCCCAGTCAGGCTGCACTCAGACACAGCGTGGCTCAACACTCAAGACTCACGGTGACGAGCAGTCCAAGCTCTAGGGTTACCTTCCTGTTGAACCCTAATGAGGACAGTAAGATAGCTGCCGTAAGAGCTTCACTGGAGGAGTCATTACGGACGCCGTCAGCTTCCCCAGCAGCTGCTTCCGCCCAGCAGGCACCTGCTGTGTCAGCTTCCCGAGCGGCTGCTCCCTCCCAGCAGGCACCTGCTGTGTCAGCTGCAGCCAATGCCTGTCAGCTTTCTGCTCGCTCCTTCTCATGTGCACCTGCTGTACATGCTGCAGATGCAGCTGCCTCTCCAGCTGCCTCTCCAGCCGCTGCCATAGCTGCATCATCAGCACTCTTCCGCTCCTCATCCCTGCAGGCAGCTTCACCAACAGCAGCAACTTCTGCAGCAACTTCTGCAGCTTCTCCAGCAGCTTCTCCAGCACCTGCTAAGGCACCATCGCCACTGCTTGGTTCCTATCTGCAGTCCATGGGAATGGCAAAAGCAGCACCCCAGGCTCAGGCAGGTTCAGCTCAGGCTCAGGCAGGATCAGCTCAGGCTCAGGCAGGATCAGCGCAGGCTGCCCCCCTGCATGCTCAGAGCAGATTTGACAGGTAAACACTTGTATCCTTGTGCCACACTCAGCACATAGCCTTTACTTTGGCTTAGAGCGTTGACTTTGGAATGTTGAGATGACTTTGTCTGCGATGACAACTTACTGGTGAAGTCATCATACTCGGCCCCAACAGCCTATGAAGTCGGATGGATGGACGGATGGATGAATGTACCAATGAATGGATGGATGAATGAAAGTTGAGTGAATGAACTTGACATGCTTCAGCCCATGCCTTGGCGCCTTTTGATGATTGCACCTTTGCATGGATCATGCCATGCTACTGTGGTGAGCCTTTCACATGCTTTAGCCAAGCATTTACTACAGAAGGAACACAAGATGCATAGAAACTGATCCCTTTCTGACCAAGTAGTGCGACAAACTGTGTACCAATACCGCTTTACAACATTCCCTCGTACTGCAGTCCATCACACTCAAGTGACATCATTGTTCTTGCTTTTGCCAGGATGCCTGGCGCGTCTGTCCAGTCAACAAACCAGGCGCTTGCATTGGCACAGCTGAGCAGATTGAATCAGCATCAGCTACCTGCTGACTCACATTCTACAAGCTTGCCTCAGGCCTCAGCCGCCTCAGCACTCAGCCGTGGTGAGTACAGGCTGCGACAGATCAGCGCGCATGATTCAGATAATGATAGGATCAGCATGGACTCCAATCACCCCTTGCTGAGTGCTGAGTCACCCGGAACTGCTGGCAGCAACAGTCCCACAGCCAGTGACTCACAGCTTGAGCTCAGCAGCACGAGCAAGACTCAGGTTGAGGATATCAGACTCAGCGTCAACTCCACTCGGTCGAGTGCTGCTCATCGCAATAGCGAGTTCCAGCTTGCTACTCAGTCTCAGGCTCCTGAGCAGACTTGGGCTGAGCTCAGAAACAGTGCCAGTGGTGAGTCAAAAGCTCAGGGTAAGTATCCCAGTCGCAGTTCTAACATGACTCACACTCAAGCTGACAAGGATCGAGAGACAACCAGCTTTGAGTTGAGGCAGTGGGCCAGAGAGCAAGGCAAAACCCAGCCTCAGAGCCGTGCAGTCTCAGACATCCAAAACAGCCTTGATCTCAAGGACAGCAAGCGCACTCGCAGCCTAGATCTACTCAGAGCTGATTTGAAGAACATCAGGTTGAGCATTGAGTCAGCAAGGCTGCCTCAGGGTGAGAAGATGCTGTGCATGTCTGTGGAGGAAGGGATGTTGAAGGTCATAACCAGCCAAGATGCTTTCAAGATGATTGCTGAAGGGGCTCAAAGCACCATCACAGGCTTTGCCTTTGATCACATGCTGAAGGTGACTCATCGCTTGCTTGCCTTTGATCACATGCTGAAGGTGACTCATCGCTTGCTTGCCTTTGATCACATGCTGAAGGTGACTCATCGCTTGCTTGCCTCCGATCACATGCTGAAGGTGACTCATCGCTTGCTTGCCTTTGATCACATGCTTAAAGTGACTTACTGCTTGCTTGCCTCCGATCACACGCCGAAGGTGACTCATCGCCTGCTTGCCTTTGATGACATGCTGAAGGTGACTCACTGCTTGCTTGCCTTTGGATCACACGCCGAAGGTGACTCATCGCTCACTTGTCTTGGCTGTTTCTGTTGACAGTGCTGTGCAGCGCGGCATCAGTGACATGTCACTAATCCCTCACGGATCAAATCCTATACTAGGTGCTGAATGTATTTTGGCGAAGCACAAAAGGTGACAAGTTGATGAAATGTTTGCTGATGACAGCTGATGCATGAGCATTGACAAGGATGCGCTAGTTGATGAAATGTCTGCTCTAGGCAGCCGATGCATGAGCACTAACAAGGATGCCCAAGAAGTTGATGCAATTGCCTTCTCCTGCTCTTTGCTACATTGATAATGTGCCATTCCACCAGTCCATTGTTTTCACGCAGAGACAAGACTTGCCCTGCACGTATCTAGCTCATTATGAGCCAGTAATGCATTGTTGACGCATTACCATCATCATTACATGCTATCATTGATAATACAATACAGGAGGTAGACTGGACAGCCCGTTATAATACTTGGCTTCTCGTTACATTGATCTACACTCACTCTCTCTCTCACTCACTCACTCACTCACTCACTCACTCACTCACTCACTCACTCATTCGTACTGCAATCATATGCCGCCATGCTGACGCCAAAAGGTGTACTAATTTCTTTTCGTCTCTGCAGGAGGTGGACTCAGAAACAGTGGAGATGGTGGTACGTAGCGCTGGCGTGTTGGCACGCATGAAGGCTCATCAGAAGGCTCAGCTGGTCCGCCTGCTTAGTAAGGGCCTCCAGGTCTCTGACGATTGCCATCTCAAGGTGATCTGCTGCCGCAAAACTCTTCTTCTTTCTGTCCTCCTGCTTCTTCTTCCCCCTCCTGCTTCTTCTTCCCCCTCCTGCTTCTTGTTCCTCCTCCTTCCCTTTGCTCCCCTCCCCTCCCCTCCCCTTCCCTTCCCTTCCCTTCCCTTCCCTTCCCTTCCCTTCCCTTCCCTTCCCTTCCCTCCTTCTTGGCCTAGCTTACAGCCTGTTGCAGTGGTAATGGGTGATATGAGTGGTAGTGCAGCGCCGCATGCAGCAGACTCTGCGTGCCTTTACAGTGTTGTAGACCCGCAACACCAGAGACATGCAGCACAGTCTGCATGCCTTTTTAGTGTTGAAGACCGGCAACACCAGAGACATGCAGCAGACTCTGCATGCCTTTACAGTGTTGTAGACTGGCAACACCAGCCAGGCTGCTCTGGAGAGACAAGACTGGTCCTGCGCGTACCTAGCTCATCATGAGCCAGCAAGCATTCATATTTATTATTGTTATTTGTCATCATTAATATTGTTAATGCTATCATCATTAAGGTCATCATTATCATTGCCGTTGTTATCATCATCATTATCATCATCATCTTTATTAGTATCATCATTGTTATTATGATTTTTATTATTTTTTATTTTTGTTTTATCAGTGTTTACACCAGAGACAGATGACTAATGGTTTCATGCGTTGTCAGGGTCTGGGACACACCGTGGCTTACTGTGGGGATGGAATAAATGACATAGCAGCGCTGCATGCAGCAGATCTGGGGATTGCCATTGGGGCCACAGAAGCTGTTGTGGCTGCTCCTGTTTTCACCCCTGTAGAGTCTGTCTCAGGTTGGTCACACGGACAGACACCCTCTTGCATACTTCCAAGCTGCCCCCTCATTCACCCCCGTAGAGTCTGTCTCAGGTTGGTCACACAGACAGACACCCCCTCGCATACCATCCAGGCTGCCGCCTCATATGACTTGTGATCATCGGACAGCAAAGACTCCTGTTGTCTTTTCTCCTCCTGACGCATGGACAACCTTACACCTTCAATGCTTCATGTATTGCACTGCAGTTCTGTCTGAGTTCCTGCTTGTCAAGACATGGTCTCCCTCTTTTGACAAATTTATGCAATGCTGCTCCCGAGTTCTTGTTCCTGGTCCCCACCGTGAGCAATGCTGCTCTGCACCCTTTGTCACTAGTCCCCACCTCCTGGATGAACGCATGCATGAGTGAGTGAATCAAAGAAGGAAAGGAATGCATGAATAAACGAATCAGTCAAAGGAAGGACGGACAAACAAACGAATGATTGAGCAAACAAATGTGTGAACATGTGGAAGCATGAGTATATGCATGCCTGAATGAATGCAAGAGTGAATGCAAGAGTGGACGTGTGAGTGCATGCATGAGTGAGTGATTGAATGCAAGGAGAAGAAGGCAATGAATGTCTGCATGCATGCATGAGTGAACGCATGCATCCACTGAACCATCGGGGAAGCCTTGTACAATAGGCCTATCATGACTAAATAAAATAGTAAAATGCATCCACTGAAAGGGTGGGTGCCCCTGCAGTGGTGTGCACGTTGATCAAGGAGGCCCGCTGCAGCGTCATGATCTCCTTCTACCTCTTCAAGGTCTGCACTCAACCCTCTTTTCTTTTCTTTTCTTTTCTCTTCTCTTCTTTTCTTTTCTTTTCTTTTCTTTTCTTTTCTTTTCTTTTCTTTTCTTTTCTTTCCTTTCCTTTCCTTTCCTTTCCTTTCCTTTCCTTTCCTTTTCTTTTCTTTTCTTTCTTTCTTTCTGCACTTGAGCCTCTCACGCACGCATGCATGGACACCACTTGACACACACCACGTCATGTTTGTAGTACATACAACCGCTGCTGAGCTGCTGCATGGCGTGAATGCTTGCAGTACAGCACTACTTGTTTGTTAGCTCTGTGATGCCATGGCATATGTCTTCCCTCCCCCCCCCCCCCCTGAAGTGTGTTGGAAGCTGATGCTCCTGTTCTGCTCATGCTCTGACAGATAGACCCACATGCTTTGCAGCTATCTGTTCAGCAAAGCAATCTGAAAATGCTCTTTTCTCACACAGCTGGCCTTTGAACGCTTTGATACACAGAGAAAGGCAGTGTGACAGAGCTGTCTTCTGACGAGTCTTCTGTGTGTTATCTCATACGTGCTCCATGCAATTCTGATAAGCACTCCATTTGAGCTTCTAGCCAGCCCCTTCATGTGTTTTCTGACATCCTAAACCATTTGTGAAATGTACCAAACATCCCCAACATCCCTGATGCGAAGCAGAAAAACATTGTTTTGTCTGTGTTTTCTGACAAGCCTTGCATGTATTTTTGCAGTACCTGGTGCTTTATGGCTTGGTGGAGTCAGCAGTAGGCGCAGTCGCCTTCTTCGCCGCCTACACTAACTTGACTAATGCTCAAGTAAGCTCAATCGTACTCTTACTACGACATCTTGCATATGACAGCTTGCGTCATGCTATGACAGCATATGACAGCTTGCGTCATGCATGCACACAATCTCAGGCCTTGTCCAAATTGCCCCAAATGATGCATGCTGTCTAGCAGTCTTGCTGTCAAGGCATGTGCTTGCAACAGACTTTATGATACGAGGTGTTGTACATTCCTCCCTTGGGGCATTTGTGATGATGTGCGTTGAATAGCCCTTGGGGCTCTGTCTGGTGCCCTGCCCTTGCTACAGCACCACTGGCTCTCAGCACATGTTGCATTTCTGAGGAATGGCACAAACAGTTTACCATTCTGAGGGAGAAACATTTTGCATTTCTGAGGGAACAAACACTTTGTCTGTCTGAGGAGCAAACACTTTGCCTCACTTTACCTGCCAATGGGAAAAATGGTATGAAGAAGGCCTTGCTGATTGCAGTATGAGACAATGGACTTCACTGCACTGGTTCTAGCCCTGGCAGCAGTGTGCACCAGGCCTTCAGATCAGCTGCATGACAGGATGCCAGCTGCCCGCCTCATGTCCCTCCCCGTGCTTGCCCCCCTGGTGTTGTTGGGGTGCTGCTACGGGGTGCAGCAGGGGATGGCCGTGCTCTTTGTTACCCTGCAGTCCTGGTACAAAAGTGGTCAAGACCATGTGAGCATCGTAAACCCTATTGTGCATCCGTGTGTGTGTGTGTGTGTGTGTGTGTTGCTTGAGAGATTGTCTACCATGTGCCCGGATGGCGCCTAACACAGTAAAAGCTGCAACATGCACAATGCAGATTTTGCTCAGTACATGCTGAAAGTGATGATACATTGCTCAGTAATGAATGCACATTGCCTTCGTTGCATCTGCTCAGCAACTGGGTTGTTCACAACTCTGATGGCATGTTGGACAGTCACTCATCTTCTGACGATATCCATGACTCAACCATGACTCGACCATGACTCAACCAGTTGTGGCATGCAGTCTCCGGCAGTGGCCGTTTCAAGTTTCATAGGGCTCCTCCAGCTGCTGCTTCCAGCGTTTGCCTTCTTCAATGACATGAGGCCCCATGTGCTGGGATTCCGGCACAACCCACAAGTGCCAGCTGTCATGTGCCTGATTGCGCTGTTCTGGGTCATCTGGGATGTTGTGGGCAAGGGTTTACTGGCAGATGTCATCAAATTGAATACCCTACCGACGGAATTTCGCCTCAGACTGTTGGTATTCTCAGCAGTCACGTTTGCAGTCATCAAGGTTCAGCTCATGGTCACCAGATGGGCAACATTGACTCACAGAGTGAGCGCAGCTCAGCTGAGGCTGACTCAGTGGAGAGCAGTGCTCGAGCACATGGCAGATGCCCCAAGAGGAATGCAAAGCGCAGCAAAGCGTGCAAAGCAGGGCATGCTGCGAGGCCTGAAAGCAGTTTGGTCAACAAATGCACCAGCTACTATGTGAGTAGCAGGGCCAAATGCAAAACAGGGGCCCTTGGCAGCGTGGAAGTTCCTTGCGAGACAGGTTCATTCTGCGCTGAGCCTTAAAACAAAAGGTCAGGACAGGCCCCATGTGTCTTTTGGGAATCAAAATTTTGGGCTTCTGGGACGGCTAGCAATGCAGATGCACAACTTCAATGTCTGGTTTCGATGTTCTGATGCACAGAACATCGTAACATGCTTACCAATCATGCGCAGTGTCACCTTTCAGGAGTGTTCTGACCTGACTCAGTTGGCCGCTTTGCAGCACCTGCTTACCACATAACCTACATGTCACATGACTCTGGGACAGTGCCGATGATGGGTAGAGAATGCGTTGAGATTGGCTTTTGCTCACAAGTGTCTAGCAACAACTATTTGTGGTAGATGAATTACTAAGCGATGATGATCAGCAGTTGCATGGTGTGGGAGATAGCTGTGCTGTGCTGATACATGTATTAGGTAAGCAATACAAGTTGCTACATGGTTTGCCATTTGGCCTCATTTCATGTACATTTCTGAGGGTGGTGTATCAACACAGGCAACATTCGGATCCATCCTTTTTTTTCCCTTTTCTGGCCGGTTGCCGCTCTCTCTGTATGCACCTCTTTCCCTGACAGTGTCTAAAGGTTGTCTTTTAAGGCCAATCTCATCAATTCACCAATACGGTCGTTGCTGCCATTATTTTCAATTATTTCAGGGCATGTGATGATATAGTAAGACAAACAATAATGTTTTCCAGCTTAATGAGATGATGACGTGATATGACATGATGAGCTAGGTACGTGCAGGATTTAAGAGCGTGTCTGACTCAGCAAAAGTTTTTTTATGGCTACACGTGCATGCAGCTGGCCCATCAGGCCAGGCAGCTGCGCAGTATGTGTCTCTGCATGCTAGAAGATTGGGGTTGGAAATATCGTCCCACCCTCCCCCTGCTGTTTGTTTCCAGTGCTCCTGGGGCAGGATGTGATTTGTTGGGGCCAAATGCTGGTGTTTAGTGCTACTATAGTATACATCGTATGGTAAGCCATCTGTTCATGGCCAGGTCTACTTAGCTGATTGCGTGATGTAAACATTGCATGCAGTGAGAAGAGAGTGTCATTCCGTTTCCCGTTGTACACGTAGACTATGAGTGATTCTGCATGTCAACTTGTGGCTCAGAATCCGCAACATGCATTTGACCACATATGACATGACATTGTGCTGCAAAGTCAGGCCGTTCCCCAGCTGACGCATGATTGCTTCCTGCGCTGTCAGCGACCGCGCCTGCTTTGCTGTTCGGCATACCGGTACTGTGGCCGAAGTGCCCTGGCTTCACAGGACTCTGCTTGGCAAACCGGTCAAGTTCACTGCACACAGACTGGATCAAGCGACCAATCGTCTCTTGCGTTTCACAACACGCGCTGTACGTTTCACATCAAGCGCAATACTTCGTCCCCATCCGCGCGGACGGGCCCGTCGAGGCGTTAATTTCCGAAATAACTATACTGATCCCCTCAGCTGCATGCCGTCGAGGCGAGCCCTACTTTGGCTGGCGGGAGCTGCTTTGCTCTCTTCTGCCTCGGCACATGGCATTGCACGCCAGGTACAAGCTTTTCGTGAAAACGTTGGTTTTGATTTGCCAGCTCCAAGCGTGAATAGTGCCTCGACTGTGTCTTGCAGGGCTTGTCTCCAACAGCAGAGATCTCTTTCTCCTTTGAACTTAGTGATGCGACAGCCACACAGGCGTCGGGAAATCTGCCAACACGCAGCCCTGTCAATATGACATTGTACTTCCCATCAAATGGTGACCTTGCCTAAAACAACCTTGTTTGCACACACCAACAAACACCCCCTCACACTTACTGCTGTCAGTGCGCAAAGCTAAACTGCTAGGTGGTCTTACAATCTTTCAGTTGAATTCAGGTGTAAATCCTGATCTGCCCTGGGTTATGATGATGAATGGGGCAAACTGCTACAGCCAAGACTATACATTCTTGCTTTCCCAGCTAGCTGGCAGAGGTTACCTTGCAGTTGTGCCTACTCAACTGCATCCCAAACCTCCAAAGTTTCAGGACAACGATCTCATGAAAGGTAAACAGTGCAAGTCCTACTCCAAGGCGTGTGTATACGTGCTGCAATTGCAGGCATCCTGAAATCCCCTTGAAATTGCTGCAATTGATGTGCCTAGGCAGCCTTTATACTGAACAACAAAAGTCCTCCAAAGGCATGAAATGTTTGGAAAGCATGTGTACTGCAAAAGGCTGATTTCTGCAGCATCTGTCATTTTGCTGCTGTGTTACGCAGATGAAGAGCAACAGTGTGATAAAGACAGCATTGCCATAGTCACAGGGTCCTTAGTCAATGATGTGCATACCCTATTGACAACCCTGACGTCTCAGGACCCTCCAGAGCAGCCACCCATACCTCACATCACACCAGAAGCTCAGGGCGCTATCAAAAACGTTCACCTGGACTGCTTTGTTGTGGTGTCACATTCTGCAGGGGCTGTTACGGCCATTGACATGCTCACTGGTTAGGCCTACTTCTTCTCTCTTCGCCTGCCTGCCTGCCTGCCTGCCTGCTTGTCTGACAGGCCAAGATCCATGCTCTCACTAAGATAGCAGCGTAGTTGCAGGATCCATTGATTGTACAACCCTAACCCTAAGGGCAGTCACACATTGGATGAACCATGGAATGCATGAGCACATGATGATGCAGACCCAGAAGTGACGCAGCATCAGTTGTCTTTGACGCTGCAGGCAGGTGCAAGGCTGAGAAACAAGCAGAACAGCTGTGTGGGAACTACACTGCCATTCTGGACAAAGATGGCAATGAAGCTCTGAAGGGTGTGCTAGCTTATGAAGGCTACACAGCATGTAAGACAAACTCCTTCTTTGCAATCTGCACTGCCTTTCTACTGCACCTTCAAGTGCCATATGGTTGTCAGTCTGCTGATCCTAGGAGACTGTCAACCTGCACAGCTGCAACAGCATTCTGTTGCAACACAGTCCAAGCTGAGCGGAACTAGCATCTTCCATGATGTCATTTGAATGGATTTTGTTTTATGTTTGCAGCTGGCATCATTGTTCCAGACAATACATTCCTCACTTACATGGCTGGTCAATACAACAATCAAGCTGAAGAGAAGTTCCAAGAGACCAAGGGAGAGTGTGTACAGTATATGAAGCTGCAATCTGGCAACCACTATGTCATTACAGATTGGAACCCAGACACTGCCCCTCATCAGGCAAGAGA